>JAEEGL014007874.1_pt1 | contig 70486 bp, 60 predicted proteins | sample 9134231 | NCBI WGS metagenome assembly JAEEGL01 (sample SAMN16246548, study PRJNA631951) | gut metagenome | biome: gut microbiome; feature: rumen; material: fiber-attached | host: Bos | place: Iran: Karaj | collected 2018-10
GATGCAATCCAGAGAAAAAGAAAGCCGCTGACTTAAAAGCTTGGAACACTTATAAGTCAACGGTTTTTCTTTGGTTGCGGAGGGAGGATTTGAACCTCCGACCTCCGGGTTATGAGCCCGACGAGCTACCAACTGCTCTACTCCGCGATGTGATGTTGTATATACATTATACACATAAGCGCATTTTTGTCAAGAAAAAAATATAATTGATATATTCAAAACCATCTTCGGCTTATAATTTCACATAAAAGCGGCTCACATTTTTTGTGAGCCGCTTTTCGTTGCATTATATCAAAGTGATTTCAGATATTCCCAGGATTCCTCCGTGGCTTTGAAGGGGTCGCCGCCGGACCAGTCGTTATCCTGCTCATACACAATATGCGGTATTTCGAATTCACAGCACAGGTCATAAACCTCGCCGAGATTCACAACGCCCTTGCCGAGCGAAACAAAGTGCCTTTCGCCCTTTTCGTCAATGATATAGTCCTTGAAGTGAACAACTTTTACTCTCCCTTTCATCCTGCGCAGGATTTCGAGCGGGTCGGCGCCCGCGTAATGAATCCACGCGATGTCGGGAATGAAGCGGAAGGTGTCGGGGTCGGTTTTGGTGAGCAGAAGTTCCATCATGGAGCAGTCCGCGCCCTCGAGAGTTTTGAACTCGAAATCGTGGTTGTGGTAGTTGAAGGTCATACCGCATTCTTTAAGGCGCGCGCCTACTTTGCCCGCATTTTCTATAAAGTTTATTACGTTTGAGTAAGTGTCGCGGCAGTCGGAAGGGGCGGAGCCGATTCCCATAGCGTCACAGCCGATAGTCTTATGCTCGTCTATCATCGTGTCAAGGTCTGTCAGCATACGGTCAAAGCCTTTGTGCGTAACGCACACGCTCATTCCGTGCTTTTTGAGAATGTCCGCCTGGATTGGTGCGGGAATGTCGCCTATGGCGGAAATCTGAACATCGCTCACGCCGAGTTTTTCGAGCCTTCCGAGAGTCATATCAAAATCTTCGGCGGTCTGTATGAAATCGCGCAGGGTGTATAACTGTATTCCGATTGTCGGTTTCATTTTTTATCTCCTTTTTCTGTTTTCTTTCTTTATTCTTTTCTCGGCTTCGAGCCGTTCTTTATCAAGTTTTCTTTCAGCCGCAAGACGTTCCGCCTTCGCTCTTTCCGAGTCGTGGCGGGCTTTTCTTTCGGCAACAACGCTTTCGTAGTCGGCGATTATGCCGTCAAGGTTGTTGTAGCCGTCGTGCAGTTCAAGCGTGCGCACGGCGTTGAGATAGGGAGTGGCGTAGGTGATATAGTTGTTTTTATCTCTGCTCGCCTTTTTCATCGCGTCGCGTCTGAGTTTGCGGTTTTCGCGCGTGTCATCCGGCAGGTCGTATGCCGCCTGCTCCGCGTCGGGGTAATAGGTGCAGCTGCCTTCGGGGTATAACTGCTCAAACAGATGATGCGAGGATTTTATCTGCTTCGCGTTTTTGATTTCCTGTTTGCGCCAGGTGCGCTCTTCTTTTATATCCGTTTCGGGCAGGGCGAGGGCGAGAGCGAGGATTTCTTCATAATCGTTGTGAAAACCGTCTATGCCCGCGTCGGCGATTTTGCGGCAGAGTTCATATTGCTTCTTGCCGAAATCGGTTTCAAATCTTCTGATTTCGTGCATAACGAAGCGCGAGATTTCAACCTCTTCATTCTGCTCTCTTGCGGCTGCGTTTTCTTCGCGCGCTTTCTGAATTGCCGCAAGGCGTGCTTCCTTTTCCTCCGGGGTGCCGGACGGCAGGCTCTTTGCCTGAGCGAGCGCTTTTTTGCCGGGCAGAGCAACCTTCTCCGCGCCGTCATATTTACGCGCCTTGATTATCGCCTCACAGCCTTCGATATAAGTGCTTTCCTCACGCTTATCGGAGTTTCTGTCTTCGATCAGGGTGCGGATTCTGATTACTCTTATCATTGACTTCTGCCCGGTTTCGGAAATATCGTAGGCAAACCAGGGCAGCACGTCAACCGCCGCGCCGAAGATTGAGATTTTAAGCAGAGTGTCCAAGAGACCGAAAAGCACGCAGTCCGGATTCTTTTCCTGCTGTGAAAGGGGCAGGGCTTCATTGTAGTTTTTGTAAACATCAAGCACGGAGTAATCGTTGCCGTCGAAGCCCTTTCTTCTGTAAACCCAGGGGATGAAAAGACCCGTCACAGCGCCGATAATGCCGCTCGCGTAGGACTGCACAAAGCCGAAAGCGCCGTCGATTCTTTCGCCTATAAGATACTGCTGATTGTCGCGCATATCGGACTCAATCGCGGAGTCGATAACATTGCCGGTGTCAACAAATCTGTCAATCGTATAAACTATGAAAAGGCCTATAGCGGCAAATTTGGTTTTATAGAAAAGGAAGTATGATGCGATAAGGAAAATCTGCGCGATATTCTTGAATATCTTTATGTTTCGTTTGCCGAAGCGTTTTATGAACCAGGGGGAGAAAAGCATACCCCAGAAATTCGCGTTGTAGGAGATTGTGTTGAGCAGGCCGTAGGTGGTGCTCTTCATGATATGAGCGCGGTAAACCATCCACTCCCACACATTGCCCTTTGCGCCCTCAAGAAAGTCGTTCCAGCCGTCGGCGCATTTTATCCAGAATATCTTGTTGCCCGCGACAGCGCGCATTGAATTGGTGAAACTCATTTTGGTGATACGGCTCTTGGGAAGTACAAGGCGCTCCCTTGTGCCGAAATAGGCTATGAGCACCACTGGCATCAGCAGCGAAAGGGGAGTGTAAGCGCCGCGGTAATAGCGCATATTGTATTTGTCGCCGTTTTTGCAAAGCACGTCAACCATCAGCGGGAAATAGATGTTGGTGATGGTGTAGCCCATAGAGTAGATAATGCTGGTGATTGCCATTATCTTGGTGCGCTCCTGGGTGTTGGGAGTCATAACGTGCACCATGTTTGTAACGCCCGTGTTTACCCATCCCTGCACATAGCCCTGAATCTGACCGATGAGAAACAGCATTATTATCATTATGTATCTGCCGAAACGCCCCGAATCCCTGACCGTTTCATAAGGCAGCCAGAGCGAAATGATTGTGAGAATCATAGAGGGAATCGCCAGTTTGATATACACCCTGTATTTGCCGTCGGACGAGCGCAGGTTATCAACAATATAGGCGTTGAGCGGTGTGGTGATGTAGCCGATAGCCGTGCATACATAGCCCATAACGAGCAGTTCTGTGTTGTTCATCTTGAGCGTCATGCCTGTGAACTGATTGCCCACGCCGAAGCCGATGGTCCACGAAATTGACATAAGCAGAGCCATCCAGCCCACCGAGAGCATCACAACCTCGCGGTAGGGAACATATTCGCCCGGCCTCGGCTGCCGCCAGTACATCCTGAGGTCGGATATTCCGTCTTTTACTTTTTGCACAGCTTCCAATGATTCACCGCCTAAACAAAAAGCCCGTAAATCGGAAAAACTGATACCGGTTTACGGGCGCTGCCCTTGTGGTTTATAACTGAATATTAAAGGAATATTCCCGTGAAAAATCCGAACATACGAAGATAGTTTGACGGATCTTTTGACACTCTGTCAATCGGCTGGGCGAGAATCACGGGCTCGGTTTTGGTGCCGAGGCCGAGTTCACTCAGTTTTTTGAGAATAACCTTCGCTATGAGAATGTTGCCCTTTGCGTTGGGATGAATGGTATCTATTGCGATAAGATTTTTTTCCGCGGCGAAGGCGGAGCAGACATCCGCAAGTTCATAGGCGCTGGGGTTTTCTTTAAGATAATCTCTGAAGCAGGCGTTAAGCGCGTCAACGCCCTTCTGATAGAGACCCGCGATGCCTTTGATTTTCCAGGGGTTGTAAAGAGTCTGAAGGATAATCACGGCGTCGGAATTCTTTGCCTTTATCTTGGTTATGATTTCGTGAAGGTCTCTGTTGACGCCTTCAACTATCTTGTTGATTACGCTCATATTGCCGAAGGTAACGGTGAGCAGAAGCCAGGGAAGATTGTTTTTAATGAAATTGTTGCCGCCGATGGAAATGTTGATTATATCAGCGGATTTGATTGTGTCGGATACCTGCTGGTCGTCTATCCAGTTAAGCAGATTTGAGGTTGTGAAACCGTCAATCGCGAAGTTTGAGTAAATGTAGCCGTTGGTGTTGGCGACTATTTTGCCGTAGCAGGCCTCGCCGGGGTTTACTATGCCTGAGCCTACGCCGATTGAATCGCCGAGCACAAGGTAATGGAGTTTTTCCTGCGCGGCATATGCCGAAACGAAGCAGGAGAGAATAATAACAAGTGAAAGTAATACGCTGATTAATTTTTTCAAAACGGGTACCTCCGGAAATGCGCAGAAATGTGCGTTTGAGTTTATTCATTCAATTTGGCTATGCGCCCTCAGGGAGCGTCATAGCCAAACCCAACGGTTTAATTATAATAACCTTATTATGTATTGTCAAGGCAGAATTGCCGAAACGGCGGGTAAAATGTGTTGAGATTTTATAAAAATTGTGATAAAGTTTATCATAACATATTATTTTTCTTCAGGAGAGAAAAAATGAAACTCAAGTCACTTATCGGCATTTTTCTTGTCTTTGCGCTGATTATTTCGGCGTGCGCTCCCGCTTTTGCCTACGGAAATTCCGCTGCGCAGAGCGATGCTTCCGGCGGAGATGACAGCGGCGTGCTCTCATTTATCAAAGAATTGTTTGAGCGGATTTCGGCGTTTTTCAGAGGGCTGAAAACACGCATTGAAGTCAGGCGGGAAGGCGTGAAAAACACGATGAATCAGAACACCATTCATATGCTCAAATCTGCCACCGACACCATAGGCGACAGTTTCATAATCACCACCGAAGACGGCAAGGTTATAGCCGTAGACGGCGGCCACTATACGGACACCGAGTATTTTGTGCAGTATCTCAAAGCGGTGACCGGCTCGGATAAACCGCATATTGACGCCTGGTTTCTTTCACATCCGCACGATGATCACTGCGAAGTTTTTCTCGATGTCGTCGAAAACCGCAGTGAAGTATCGTTTGATAAAGTTTACGCAAATTTCCCCGAAACCGCTTTTTATGAAGGAGCCGACGAGTGGGCGGTACAGGTGCTCACCGATTACTACCGTCTTCTGCCCCGCTTTGAGGGCAAAACTGCCGAACTCACTGAAGGCGATGTGTTCAATGTCGGCGCGGCGGATTTCACTGTATTTTACACTTTCAATCCCGAATTCAAGCGCTGCAATTCCGCCTCAACCATAATGCGTATGGACCTTGGCGGCACTAGCGTGATGTTTACGGGCGACGCCTGGATTGACTCCGGCAATTATGTTGTCGAAAAATATGCAAACAGCGGTCTGCTTGACTGTGATATATGCAAAATGGCGCATCACGGCAACGACGGCGTTGACAGGACCTTTTATGAAGCGGTATCACCGAGAATCTGCCTGTGGCCCACTCCCTCATGGGTCTGGGAAAATACAAACGGCAATCTTACGACTCCCGAGGTGCGCGCCTGGATGGACGAAATCGGAGTGGAAAAGAATTATGTTGCGAAGGACGGCTCCCGTATGCTACGCCTCTTTAATCCCCGCATAGTTACAACAACCGATGTGTTTGAAGACGGCTATCCCGCCGACAGGGCTATTGACCGCCTTGCCGCTCTCGGCTATGAGGGAATCGATATGGGCTTTGACTACTGGACCTTTGAGGGCTCGCCGTTTATGGGCGATGATTATCTCGGCTGGGCGCAGTCGCTCAGAGAGCACGCGGATGAAACCGGCATACCCTACACACACGCTCACTCACCGGGCGAAGCAAACTCCGGCGATGTTGTGGGCAGGTCTATAGAAGCCGCCGCCGTGCTCGGAGCAAAATATTGCGTTGTTCACCCTGTGTGGCGTGACGAAAAAGGAGATATTATTAAGAGCAAATCAAAGTTCATTTCCGTAAACGCCGAGGCAATAAGCGAATGGCTGCCGAAAGCCGAAGAATGCGGAGTAATCCTGCTTTCCGAAAATGTCCTCTGGGGCGCTTCCGCCGACCCGCGCATTGTGGCGGACCTTGTAAAAGAAGTTGACTCACCGTGGTTCGGCTGGTGTTTTGATGTCGGTCACGCCTGGTGCAGCGGCTACAAACCCGACATACTCAAAAAATGCTCCGTCGTTCCGCTCTCGCTTCATATACAGGATAACGACGGCGGCGGAGACGGTCATCTGATACCGGGCGACGGCACGATTGACTGGGATTTGTTTATCCGCACGCTCAAAGATGTCGGCTACACCGGAGACTGCGTGATGGAAGCGCACCATCAGTCGCTTGTTGCGCCGGACGAAGAGAGAGACGCGATTCTCGCGAGGCTCCTTACCGAATCCGAAAAACTCCGCATTGAAATGATATAAAAGACAGCCCGAGGGTTAAATCCTTCGGGCTGTAATTCTTTTGTATGATTATTCCTTGATTTTGTCCCAGTATTCCTTTGCCGCCTGCTCCATTTTATTATCGCCGTATTCGTAATAAACTCTGTCTTTTATCGCGTCCGGCAGATACTGCTGTTTGACCCAGTGGCCAGGGAAATCGTGGGCGTATTTGTAAAACTGACCTTTGTGCTCATTGTCTTCGCCGTCAAAGTGCTTATTCTGAAGCTGGCGGGGAATGGGCCCTGTGTTGCCCTTTGCCACATCGCTCATAGCGGCGTTGATGGCATTATAGGCGGAGTTTGATTTCGGGCTGTTGCACACAAGTATCACCGCGTCCGCAAGCGGTATTCTCGCCTCGGGCAGGCCGAGCATAAGCGCGGCGTCAACCGCCGCTTTCACCGTCGGGATAATCTGCGGATAGGCGAGCCCGACATCCTCGCACGCGCACACCATAAGCCTCCTGCAGGCGGAGGGCAGGTCGCCCGCTTCAAGCAGGCGGGCAAGGTAATGGATTGCGGCGTTTGCGTCCGAGCCCCTCATCGATTTCTGATAAGCGGAGATTATGTCGTAATGCTCATCGCTGTCTTTATCATACCTCATCGCGCTCTTCTGTGTGAGCGAAACGGCGCTTTCGAGGGTGATGTGTTTTACGCCTTCCTCATAAGCGGCGGCAAGCACACAGAGTTCAACGCTGTTAAGCGCCTTTCTCACGTCGCCCGCGCAGGCGGTGGAAATGTGCTCGGGTACGCCGTCTTCAATTTCGTATTTTTCGCCGCGCGTTTTTGCCATTTCATCAAAGCCGCGCATAACCGATTTCTTGATTTCGGCAGGGGAGATGCTCTTGAATTCAAACACCGTTGACCTGCTCAGAATTGCCGAATAAATATAGAAATACGGGTTTTCGGTGGTGGATGCGATAAGGGTAATGCTTCCGTTTTCGATATATTCAAGCAGAGACTGCTGCTGGCGTTTGTTGAAATACTGTATCTCGTCAAGGTAGAGAAGTATGCCATTTATGCCCTGCAGAGTGTCCAGCTGAGCGACGGTTTCCTTGATATCCGCCGTGCCTGCGGTTGTGCCGTTGAGTTTTACAAGATGGCGGTCCGTCTGCTTCGCGATTATGCTTGCAAGCGTGGTTTTGCCAACCCCCGGAGGGCCGTAAAAGACCATATTCGGAAGTTCGCCCGATTCTATTATATTGCGCAGGGCCTTTCCTTCGCCGAGCAGATGCTCCTGGCCTACCATTTCGTCAATGGTTTTCGGCCTCATTCTGTCTGCAAGCGGGGCTGACATCTTTTTCACCCTTTCCTGTGAGATTTATTACGCTTTATAATAACATATACATTCCGCGATTTCAACCCGGAGCGGTCAAACGCCGGAAATCGCGAAAAAATGAGAAAAACGGAGAAAAAGAGAGAAAAGCATCGATAACCCGGTATTATATCCTCAATTTGACCTTTTTTGACCTTTGCAAATCTGACCTTTCCTGACTATAATAAACTCAAAAGTCAGGGAAAGTCAAACGAACGGAGGTGAGACGCTGTGAGTTCAAGTATTTCCGGCAAAATCACACAGATGCTCCTTGATATGCTCGAGCAGGACGGGACTACCGAAATAAGGCGAAACGACCTTGCCCAGTCACTCGGCTGTGTGCCGAGCCAGATAAACTATGTAATCTCATCGCGCTTTACTCCGGAGAGGGGTTACATCGTTGAGAGCAGACGCGGAGGCGGCGGATATGTTAAAATCACCCGCGTGAGCCTCGATTTCCCCACGGCGATTATGCACGCAGTAAATTCCGTAGGCCCGTCAATCGATCCGCTTACGGCGAGGTCCTGCATTATGAACCTGCTGGCGGGGGATATAATAGACCGCGATGCCGCGAGCCTGATTGCGGCGGCTCTTGACGAGAACGCCTTGAGACCGATACCTTATGAATACAGAGATACTGCCAGGGCATCAATACTAAAACAGATGCTCCTCGCTTACAGTAATAACAGGAAAGGATGATAGATTATGCTGTGCCAGAACTGCGGAAAAAATGAAGCGAACACTCATATCAAACAAATTATAAACGGCGATACCGCGGAGAGCCATCTCTGCTCGGAATGCGCCAACCATCTGGGCTATTCGGATATGTTTTCGGGCTTTGATTTCAGCCTGTCCGATTTCTTCGGCGGCTTCCTGAGCGATGTAATGCCCGGCCACCTTATCGGCGATGTGAAAAGATGCGAAAAATGCGGCGCGTCGTTCAACGATATAGTGCGTGAAGGCAGGGTAGGCTGTGCAAACTGCTATCGCACCTTCTATGACCGCCTGAGGCCCTCACTTCAGAGAATTCACGGCAAGGCAAGGCACTCCGGCAAAATCAGTCGCAGCGCCGCCGACGAAAAGAAAGAGGAAGAGACACTTCAGGAAAAAATCAACGCCCTTCAGGAGCAGATGAACGAAGCCGTTGCAAAGCAGGATTTTGAAAAAGCGGCTGAAATCAGAGATGAGATAAAGGCGCTGAAAGGAGAGAACAATAATGAGTAAATGGTATGATAAAAAAGGCCCTCAGGGCGAGATAGTTCTTTCCACCAGAGTGCGCCTGTCAAGAAACCTTGAGGAATATCCATTCCCCTCACGCCTTGACGCAGAGGGTAAGAAAAAAGTAAACGAAACCGTAAAGACTGCGGTCTTTGAAGGCGGCAACACCTCGCTTGAATATTTTGAGATGAAAGACCTCACCCGCCTTCAGGCGATTTCCCTTGCCGAAAGGCACGTGATAAGTCCCGACTTTACCGACAGAAAAGAGGGCGCCGCTCTCCTCATTTCGCAGGACGAGAGCATGAGCATTATGCTCTGTGAAGAGGACCATATCAAAATTCAGGCAGTACAGAGCGGACTCGCGCTTGAAGAAGTTTTCGCGAAGTGCGACGAGATAGATTCCCTGATTGACAGCAAACTCAAATACGCGTTTGACGAAAAAATCGGTTACCTCACAAGCAGGCCGACAGACCTCGGCACCGCGATGAAGGCATCCGTGCTTGTACATCTGCCCGCACTCACCGCGCTCGGTCAGATTCCGAGGCTCGCCGCTACCGTGTCAAAACTCGGCATCAACATCACCGGTGCTTACGGCAACAGAATTCAGCCCGCCGGCGATATCTACAGGGTAAGCAACTGCATTACGCTCGGCATTACCGAGGAAACCGCGATTGCCAACCTCAAATCAATAGTCCTTCAGCTTGTGGCACAGGAAAAATCCGCCCAGGAGAAGGAGATTAAAACTCCCTCCGAAGAGGATAAGATTTACCGCGCGCTCGGCGTGCTTCAGAATGCAAGACTGCTGAGCACAAACGAGTTTATGGAAATGATTTCACTCGTGCGTATGGGCGCGGTGAACGGCTTCGTGGATATCCCGGTTGAGAAAATCGACTCGCTCATTATAGAAATGCAGCCTGCGACGATTTCGGTAAATCACGAGGGGCTGGATTCTATAACGGCAAGAGACGCAGAAAGGGCTAAGCAGGTCCGCTCCATCCTCAGTTGACTCCGGTCGTAGCAATAAGCGCGAAAAGCGAAAAGAAAAAAGTTTTAATGAACTGCGGGTTTATAACTCGCAGTTCTTTTTATTGTTTTGCGGTAATTGACTATAAGGAAAAGATTATATTTTTCTTTTCTCAACGCCTTTATTCGCTCGCCGTACCTTAGTACTGTCTTCGCTCATAAATGCGTTGTTTTCATCGCTTCTTGCGTCCTCCCTGTTGCTGTGCCTTTGAGTAAGTAACATCTGGAACAATTGTGTTTTTAACAAGTACTTGCCACGTAGGGGCGGATATCATCCGCCCGTCACAAGGATATGCGTGAGCATCGTAGGGCACGGATACATCCGTGCCGATGGCGGGATGTGGTCATCCCGCCATACATAAATTTAATGTTGCCTTTTCAGTGGCTCTCAGGGAGGGAACAGAAAAGGATGAAAACGGCGATTATTTCGGCCGACGACAGTATCAGGATACGGCAAGGCCGAAAGAACGCCGAGAAAAGACAATATAAACATTTATTCCTTATATCAAATCAGATGGCATAAAGAAAAGAAGTTCGAGTTAAAAACCCGAACTTCTTTATTATTTGTCTTTTCGTTTTTCGTCGTATATTCGCCGACCGGGTTTTTCGCCTTTTATTTCCCGACCGTTTTAGTTTCGGCTTCTTTCAGCGAGAAATTCCTGCCCTCGTGCTGAATCAGGCGGACGATTTTGCCGGTACCGTCTTTCTCAAGCCCGAACACATAGTTATATGTTGCGCCGTTGGGGGTGAGCCTTATGGTGCTGTCGTCGATTTCATATGTGCCTTCAATCACATTTCCTTTGTAGTTTTCGCTGTATGTGCCTTCGCCGAAGAAGTAGGTGTTGGTATTGTCGCTTTCTTCTTCAAAAACAAGGCCTGCGAGTGAATCTCCGCTGTTGCTGCCGCTTTCGGTTTCGGATTGGGACGCGTCTTCCTTCGTGTCGGTTTTGCCGCAGGACGCGAGAGCGAAAACGAGTGAAAGAGTCAGAAGCAGGGCGGCTATTGTGATGATAATCTTTTTCATAATTCTTCTCCTTTATCATCATGATTTACAGTCATATTATACACTTATGCTTATAAAAGTCAAACATAATAATCTTTGTGTTGACTGAATAATGCGGGATGAGTATAATAAAGTAAATAATTAAAAAAAGTATAGTGAACCAACAGAGATAAAAATGAAAAATCAACAGCCCGATTGGGGGAAATCAAATGGCTGTTTTATCTTTTCTGTGCGCGGCTTTCATATTCTGCGCATCTGTGATGAACGCCCTTCTGCCCTTGCCGGAGCGTGAAACTCTCGGGGCTGACGATTTACCGGGCACCGCCGTTACAATGCCGCTGGGCGGAGGATGTGACCCCTGGTTTTATGAGCAAGAAGGCAGATACTATTATTGCTATTCTCAGGGTGACGGAGTGGGAGTAAAGAGCGCAGATACTCTTTCCGGTCTTTTCGACGCAAACGGCAGAAAGGTTTATTCCGCCCCTCAGGGCACGGAATATTCGCAGGATTACTGGGCTCCGGAGCTTCACTTCATTGACGGCAGATGGTATATCTATGTATGCGCGGATGACGGCGAAAACGCCAATCACCGTATTTTCGTGCTCTCCTGCGACACGCCCGAAGGCGACTATGTGATGGAGGGCAAAATCTGCGACAGCACCGACCGCTGGGCGATTGACGCCACAGTGCTTGAATATGAAAATGAGCTCTGGCTCATCTGGTCGGGCTGGGAGGGTGAAACCGACAAAGGGCAGAATCTATATATAGCCCATATGAGCGACCCGCTTCACATAGACGGCAAAAGAGTTCTGATATCCGTGCCGTTTCTCCCGTGGGAAAGGAAAGGCGCGCCTATTAACGAAGCGCCTGCCGTGCTGAAACACGACGGCAGTGTTTATCTTTTTTATTCGGCGAGCGGCAGTTGGACGGATGATTACTGCATAGGTATGCTCACCCTCACAGGCAGACCCGATTGCCCTTTCGGCTGGGTCAAAAGCCCTCTTCCGCTTCTTTCAAAGGCCGAAACCGCTTACGGACCCGGTCATTGCAGTTTCGTTTCCTGCGGTGAAGAGGATTATATAGTTTATCACGCAAACCTCGAATCCGGCACAGGCTGGGATGCGCGCAGCATACGCTTTCAGCCCGTTTATTACAGATTCGGGCTGCCCGTAACAGGCGGGCCCGTGCAAGAGGGCACGGAAATCACAGTATTTGAACAGGAATAACCATGTCACAGAAATCAAATCTCAAAACAAACCCCGATGCCTGCCCGCTTGCCTCAAAGTGCGGCGGCTGTCAGCTGCAGAATATGACCTACCCCCGTCAGCTTAAATGGAAGCAGGCGAGGGCTGAAATTCTGCTCTCTTCTTTCGGAAAAGTGGGCAGAATAATCGGTATGGATAACCCTTATCACTACCGCAACAAGGTCCAGGCAGCTTTCGGCAGAACAAAGTCCGGCAAAATAATCTCGGGCGTTTATCAGAGCGGAAGCCATCGCATAGTCAATGTTGACTCCTGTATGACTGAGGACGAAACGGCGGACAGAATAATCGTGAGCATCAGAAATATGCTCCCCGATTTCGGCATATGGGTTTATGATGAAGACAGACGCACGGGCTGGCTAAGGCATGTGCTTGTGAAAAGAGGCTTTTCAAGCGGCGAAGTGATGGTTGTGCTCGTGGCGGCAAACGGCAGATTTCCGCTTAAAAAGAAATTCACTTCGAAACTGCTTGAACTTCATCCCGAAATCACCACAGTCATACTCAACATAAATGCAAAAGACACCAATCTTGTGCTCGGTGACAGAGAGGAAGTCCTTTACGGCAAAGGATATATAGTCGATACTCTCTGCTCGCTTGAATTTGCGATATCCGCAAAGTCTTTTTATCAGATTAATCCCGTGCAGACCGAAAAACTCTACGCGAAGGCGATTGAATACGCCTGCCTCAATGAAAACTCGGTTGTGATTGACGCGTACTGCGGCATAGGCACAATAGGGCTCGCCGCTTCGAAATACGCGGGCACGGTAATCGGCGCGGAACTTAACCCCGACGCTGTGAAAGACGCGATTTCAAACGCTAAGCGAAACGGCGTGAAAAACGCGAGGTTTTACTGCGCGGACGCAGGCGATTTTATGGAAGAGATGGCTGCAGCAGGTGAGAGAGCGGATGTTGTGTTTATGGATCCGCCCCGCTCGGGCAGCAGCAAAAAATTCCTTTCATCGCTGATTAAAATGAAGCCTGACAGGGTTGTCTATATTTCCTGCAATCCCGAAACGCAGGCTCGCGACCTGCGCACCCTCACCCGCGGCGGATACAAAGTCGAAAAAATCACACCCGTGGATATGTTTCCGTTTACAAATCATATAGAGACTGTTGTTTTATTGGTTAGGTATATGTCAACAGAGAACTATGTTACCTTCGAGGTCAAGCCCGATGAGCTCGACCTAGAGAACCTGAATGCAGTTGAAACTTTTTTAGAAAATTCAGTCGAATGTCATTCATTAGATTTGTATTACAACAAAGGAGGATAATATGAAACCTGTAAAAAGAATAATCACATTATTGTTTGCAATAATGTTGCTTGTTTCTGTGAATGGATGTTTCGCCAATAACAGTTCTTCTAATACTCCAGTCTCAACAACTTTTGTTAGAGAGGAAACATTAGAAAAAACAACTAAAACTGAAGAAACTTCAACTGAGACTTCAACAACTGCCGAAACTACAACAACAGCAAGTGTCTATATTGTAAATACAAATCAAGATAATTTGATGTTGAGAGAATCGCCTTCTCTTGATGGGAAAGTCCTTGCCGGTATACCCAAGGGTACGAAATTGATAGTTGATAAAGAGTCTAACGGGTGGTCTCAGGTTTCGTATAATGGCAAAATCGGTTGGGTGAAGTCTGACTATCTTCTTGAAGAATCTCAATACAGAGAGACACCAATTGACAAAACTGCTGAAATTCAATCAAGAATTAGAGTTTTTTATGTCAGGACTAACACCACAACTGCGGATTATGTGGAACCTGTTGTGTTTTGGAGAAACGAAAGTAATAAAACTATAAAATATATTCATTTCGAGTTTACACCGTATAATGCAGTTGATGATGTTGTACAATGCAATATAAGGCATTATTCAACTCATACTTGTTCTATAACAGGACCTATTCCGAAAACAGAACAAGGAAGTTATTATCATGTTAGCGATTTGGATTCTGAATATGGAGAGTGTTGGTTACTTGTTGGAAATGATGATGACGGCAGAGTGTTCGCATATTCACCAGGACCATATTGGGATAATTTCTATCTTTCGGACGACGATATTAACAAAACCGCATTAGTATATGAGTGGGAAAATGTGTGGTATAATACTGATATTAGAAGAATCACTTTAGATAGTATAATCATCGAGTATATGGATGGAGAGAGATTTTACATTGACAATTCTAATATTAATAAAGTGTTTTGGTGAGAAATAAGACTTTTTAGATAGTAGTTCATCAGCGACGGAAGATAACTAGTTTTTTTGTTGATTTGCTCTTATTGGGTTTTTGCGAGTACTTGACAACCTATATACTGTTGAAGTATTTTCAGCCCCTGTGAGAATCCGATTCGTTTTTAGATAGATTATAAAGGATAATCTTTGGCAAAACTGAAAAATTTTTTAATTGTTGTTAAAGACATAAAAACCTAACAGTTTTTTTTATTTAAGCGAGGACACTGGTGTAACATGGCCAATATAATCACCATAATCCGAATAATCTGCAGCACAGCCTTGCTGTTCTGCCCTGTGTTTTCGCCGGCGTTTTATGTCTTGTACATCATTGCCGGAGTCAGCGATATGGCAGACGGGGCGGTCGCGCGGAAAACGGGTACGGTCAGCGAGTTCGGCTCGAAACTTGATACGGCGGCCGACTTTGTTTTGGTTGCCGTGTGTCTGATAAAACTGATTCCGGTCATTCACGCGCCGCTTTGGCTTATCATCTGGATTATTGTGATTGCCGTAATCAAGACGGTCAACCTGATTTCCGGATATATAATGCGAAAAGAAATCGTTGTCTTGCACACCGTAATGAACAAGGTGACGGGTATACTGCTGTTTGCGCTTGTGCCGACTTTAAAGTTTATTGATATTGAATACAGCGGGGCTGCCGTCTGCGCCGCGGCAACATTCGCGGCGATACAGGAGGGCCACCTTATCAGAACAGGAGCGGGCAACTCCAAACCCGAGCAAATGGACGGCAAACCTGTCTGATTTACAAATATTTTCCCGGAGGATTAACCATGAGCAACAAACTTAAAAAGATTCTTGTATCCGTTGTGATGATTGCGGGCGGAGCGGTATTCCTCGCGCTCGGATTTATGAGCGTGAAGCAGATAAACCACTATCCGCAGACTGCCGCGGTCGTTTCGCATATTCAGAAAGATTATGTGCCCGACAGCGACGGATATGACCGCGAAGAAATAAAAATATTCGTGACCTATGAGGTTGACGGAAAAGAATACACCGAAGAACTGCAAAACACAAAGACAAATCTCAGGCAGGGTGATAACATCACGGTTTATTACAACCCCGACAACCCGGCAGAGGTGTCCGGTGCCACAAAGACCATGGCGGCAATTCAGCTCGGAATCGGCGCTGCTCTTGCGCTCGCAGGCCTCGGCACTCTTGTTTTGGCCATTATCAGAGGTTACTGATTAACTATGAGAACCAAATAATCAAAAAGCCCATAATGGTTGAATGGGAAGATGATGATACCGTCATCATAAATGATGTCAGGATAGAAAATGTTGAAACAGACAAAGAGAAAATATATCACCGCAAACCTGTTCCGGCAGAGTAAAATGAGGAGGGAAGGAAAATGAAACTTGAAATCGCGGATTTGTTACTATATGGTGAATGGGACGAATCAACTTGCGATTATCCCGGGGATACAGTCTGGCTTGAAAAAAGCAGCGAGCAGTTTTTCTTAACAGATGATTTAACACATTTCGGATATGATAACTATGAAGATATAGAAGATTCGGGTTATTTTGTTCCTTTGTTTCGAACAAGTATAACAGAACTAATGAGAAAATATATACTGTTATGCAATGACAGAGAAGCAGAAGAAGAGATTAACAGAATAGTCCGTGAAGAAGACGAAGAATATCCGGTGGCATTCAGAATATACTCGGAAGTTCACCCTGATTTCGAGTCGTCGTGGATTGAATTTGAAAGTAGCAAACTTGAAAAAGATGCGAGAGAATGGGCGAAAAAGCAAGGAATTGAGTTTTACGGTGATTATGATTCGGAGAGAAAACTGAATCTAAGCGAAAACAAGCAGTATTTTTACAACTTAGATGAGGATGGTTCATGTTCCGGGTTTTGGCTGTCAAAAAAGGATTATTCTATAATTGACATGTCTGACAGAAAAGAAATAATTGATTTGGAAAAACTTACGCAGGAAGAGTTTGACAAAGAATATATTCCCATTCCCTGTGTTTCTGAAGACGAAGCAAAAAGCGTCGGAATGAAATGGGAAGAAATGATAATAAAAACAGCAAAAAAATGGTGCAATGAAAACAGCATTCTATGGTTTATTCCCTCTGGAAAACCCGACCATATCAAGTAATTGTAAAAAAATATTTACCGAAAAGGAAATCCCATGAACTCAAATGATATTATTATCCGCGCGGAAAAAGCGGAGGACTACGCAAAAGTTGAAAACCTTATAAGAGAATCATTCTGGAATGTTTACCGCCCGGGATGCAGTGAACACTATGTGATTCACGTGCTCAGGGACGACCCCGCCTTCGTGAAAGAACTCGATTTTGTTATGGAGCGGGGCGGCGAAATCATAGGGCAGAATATATTTATGCGCACGGTGATAAACTCCGATAGCGGCAGTGATGTGCCCGTGCTTACCATGGGTCCCATCTGCATCACTCCCGATCTCAAACGGAAGGGCTACGGCAAGAAACTGCTGGATTATTCGCTTGAAAAGGCCACTGCGCTCGGCTTCGGCGCCGTGCTCTTTGAGGGTAAAATTGATTTTTACGGCAAGAGCGGTTTTGATTACGCCTCAAAATTCGGCATCAGGTATCACGACCTGCCGGAGGACGCCGATTCATCATTTTTCCTGTGCAAAGAACTGATACCCGGATACCTTGACGGCGTGACGGGCGTTTATCAGACACCTGCGGGCTACTATGTTGACGACGCGGATGTTGAAGAGTTTGACAAAGCCTTTCCGTATAAAGAAAAACTGAAACTTCCCGGTCAGATTTTCTGAAAAAAACGAGGTGAAACAATGGCTTCGGACAAAGAATATCTTGATTTTATTCTTGATCAGCTGTCGCTTTCGGACGGCATAACTTTCAGGCCGATGATGGGCGAATATATAATCTACTGCAGGGGCAAGGTGATTGGCGGTATTTACGACAACAGATTTCTCGTAAAGCCCGTTAAATCCGCGCGTGAAATGATGCCCGACGCAGACCTTGAGCTGCCTTATGAGGGCGGCAAGGAAATGCTGCTTGTTGATAATGTGGAAGACAGGGAGTTCCTTGCGCTTCTCACCGGAAAACTATATGATGAATTGCCTGTTCCGAAAAGCAGAAAATGAGGAAGAACAATATGAAAACCAAAATGAAAAAACTGCTGTCAGTTACGCTTGCGCTCTGCGTTATCGCGGGCATGGAGGAAGCGCTGATTGACGCGCTCATCGCAAAAATTGCCGCATAAGATAATTACAATAATCAGATCCCCGGCACTTGATTGTGCCGGGGTTTTCCGCGCCCGGAAGGCTTCTTCTTGATTTATGCTGTTTAATATGATAAAATAATATAATTAAAACCGGAGGTGATTTAATGCTCAGAATAGAACATCTTACAAAGACCTACGCGGACAAAAAGGCCGTTGACGACCTTTCGCTGCACATAAACCCGGGCGAAATCTACGGCTTCATCGGTCACAACGGAGCAGGAAAAACCACCACTCTCAAAAGCTGTGTCGGCATTCTCGAATTTGATGAGGGCGAAATATATATTGACGGCGTTTCAATCAAAGACGACCCCATCGCCTGTAAGAGCAAAATCGCTTATATTCCCGATAATCCCGATTTGTATGACTATATGAGCGGGGCGAAATACCTCAGTTTCATAGCGGATATTTTCAAAGTCCCGCTTGACGAGAGAAAAGAGAAGATAAACAAATACGCCGAGCTTTTTGAAATCAAAAAGGATCTCGGCAGTTCGATTCAGTCCTATTCACACGGCATGAAGCAGAAACTTGCCGTCATCTCCGCACTCATCCATTCACCCAGGCTTGTTATTCTCGATGAGCCTTTTGTGGGGCTTGACCCGAAATCAGCGTTTACCTTAAAGCAGATAATGCGTGAAATCTGCGACGAAGGCGGAGCAATCTTCTTCTCAACACACGTGCTCGAAGTCGCCGAAAAACTCTGCGACAAGGTTGCCATAATCAAAGAGGGCAGGCTCATAAAATCCGGCAGTATGGAAGAGGTCAAGGGCGATTCATCGCTTGAATCCGTATTCCTTGAACTGGAGGGATGACGATGTTTATTCTTCTGTTCAAAAAACAGATGACGGAGATGTTCCGCAACTACTTTGTAAACCGCAAAACGGGCAAACTCCGTTCAAGGCCGCAGATTTTCCTGTTCATCGCTTTGTTTGTCGGCCTGCTCGCGCTTATTTCAAGCGCGTTTTTCGGCGTGGCAAGGTCCTTCGCAACCGCCCTTGTGTTTACGGATTATGAGTGGCTTTATTATGCTCTGCTCGGTTTCATTGCCGTTGCACTCGGAGTTTTCGGCTCGGTGTTCAACACCTATTCGATGCTTTACCTTGCCAAGGATAACGACTTGCTGCTTTCAATGCCGATACGTCCCTCAACCCTGCTCGGCTCCCGTATGGCGAGCGCCTATGTGCTGAGCATAATCTATGAGGCGATAGTGTATATCCCGGCTATGATTGAGTATCTGAAACTAAGCCCGGCAACTGCGGCAAACATCATTCTGCCGTCATTAAATCTTTTCATTTCCGGCTTTGCCGTGCTTGCGCTGACCTGTTTCTTCGGCTGGATTATAGCCGTGATTTCACGGAAAATCAGCAATAAAAACATAATCACCGTGGTGCTCTCGCTCGTATTCTTTTTCGGCTATTACTTTGTGATGTATAAGTTTCAGGCGCTCATGTCGCTTGTGCTCAATTACGCCGAAAAAACCGCGGAGGTCGTGAAAAAATACGCTTATCCGTTTTACCTTTTCGGCAGAGCGAACACGGGCGAAATAATCCCGTTTATCCTCTTTGCCATTATCGCATTCGGCCTGTTTTTGATAGCGCTTCTCATAATGTCGCGCACATTCATTAAACTCGCCACCGCAAACAAGGGCCTCAAAAAGAAGGAATACAATTCTTCCGCCCTCAAAACAAGGAGCGTGAAACGCGCCCTCTTTATGAAGGAAATCCGCAGATTCACGGGCACTCCCGTTTATATGCTCAACAGCGGGCTCGGTATGCTGATTGCTCCCGTTGCCTCCGTAATCGCGCTCGTGAAAGGCGATGTGCTCAGAGCGGCGCTTGTAAACCAGGCGGGCGAATACCGCGCGCTTATCCCGGCGCTCATAGTCACGGCTGTGTGTATGGTTTGCGCTATGGATAATCTCACAGCGCCTTCCGTTTCGCTTGAAGGAAAAGCCATATGGGTAATAAGGAGCATGCCTGCCGAAACAAAGAGCGTGCTCGCGGCTAAAATCAAACTTCATGTTATTCTCAATCTCATACCCGCCGAAATCTCGGCGCTGCTTCTCGGCATAGCCTTCGGCTGCACCGCGCCGGAAATCGTACTTGTTATGCTCGCCGCGGCGGCATTTATACTGATGACCGCCTGTGCAGGTCTTATGTTAAATTTGCTTAAGCCCGACCTCAACTGGACAAGCGAAGTAATTCCCGTAAAGCAGGATCCGCCCTTGCTCTTTTCAATGCTGTTCGGCTTTATAACCGCGGTGCTCTCGGTTCCCGTGGCATATGTGCTTATGTTTGCGGGCTCTCTTGCGGGTCTTGCGGCAATAACTGCGGTTTATTTCATTGCGGCGGTTATCCTGTACAGATGGATAAACACCAAAGGCGTAAAACTGTTTGACAGACTTTAAGATATACCGGGTTTGGAGGAAGAAAAATGCAGAAGATTTTTGACGCGCTTCACCTCGCCTTCCGTCAGCAGGAAGCAATAATGAGAATCGGCAGGATTGCCGGCAACCTTTTCAGCGGCGGATTTTCGGCAAAGAAGTTAATCGCTCTGCTTGTGGCTTTTGCCGAAATGTTCGGCTGTGTGCTGTTTGATTATCCGCTCACCCCTTCGGGGCAGGAACTTGATCTTACCGGCTACAATCTCGTTTTCTGCGATGAGTTTGACGGCGACACGCTTGACACCGATGTGTGGTTCCACAGAGGAGTAGGCCCCAGAAGAAACGGAGCCAACAGTTCAAGCCAGGTAAGACTTGAAAACGGCAATATGATAATGACCTGCGAATACCTTGAAGACGGCGAATTCGGGCCGGGCTGGTATTCTGGCATGATTGCGCTCAGGCAGAAATACCTCAGGGGATATTTTGAAATAAAATGCAAGTGCAATCCGGGCGGAGAATTCTGGAGCGCTTTCTGGATTCAGGCGGACCATCCTTATGAGCACGAAATCTCAAAGGGCGGCCCCGGCGGCGCGGAACTCGATATATTCGAGGCGTTCGGCGGCTCTGAGAAAAACGCCTCCGTGCGCAACAGTGTCACCCAGACTATCCACTGCAACGGCTGGGATGACAACCCGGATAAAATCGATTCGAGGATGCTCGGCAAATTCAAGGGCAACAACATATTTGAAGAATACAACACCTACGGCCTTGAGTGGACCGAGGATGAATATATTTTCTATATCAACGGCGTTGAAACCGCGAGGTCGTCTTTCGGCAACGGCGTATCCGAAGTGGAGGAAACCGTAATCGTTTCTCTCGAAATTCCGGATGAAATAACGCACGAAAAAGATTTCTCCTCCGACTTTGTCGTTGACTATGTTAAAATTTATCAGAAATAAACCGGCTTTCCGGTATCCGGAACAGGGGTGATTTAAGTTGATTGATGTTTTGATTGATACCCTGCTTGACGCGCTCAAACTGCTTCCGTTTCTGTTTGCGACCTATCTGCTTATGGAGTTTATTGAGCATAAGGCAGGGGAGAAAAGTGAAATAATAATCCGCAGGGCGGGCAGGCTCGGTCCCGCTCTCGGCGCTCTGCTCGGGCTTGTGCCCCAGTGCGGTTTTTCGGCGGGCGCGGCATCGCTCTACGCGGGCGGCCTTGTTTCCGCAGGCACGCTTATCGCCGTATTCCTTTCCACTTCGGATGAAATGCTCCCGATTTTAATCTCCGAAAAAGTAAAGGCGTCGGTGCTTATTGAGATTCTTCTCATAAAGTTTGTAACGGCACTTATAGCGGGCTTTGCCGCGGATATAATCATCCGGCTCGGCAGAAAAGGAGAAAACGAGCGCAGAATAAAATCAATCTGCGATGATGACCACTGCCACTGTGAGGAAGAGGGTATATTCCGCTCCGCGCTCCACCACACCCTGCAGATTGCGCTCTTTATTCTGATTGTCACATTCGCCCTCAACACGGCTGTTCACTACATAGGCGAGGATAATCTTGCCAAAGTGTTTGTGAATATCCCTGTTGCCGGCTGCGCGGTTTCCTCACTTGTGGGGCTTATTCCCAACTGCGCCGCCTCGGTAGTAATTACCGAACTTTATCTCTCTGGAATAATCGGCACGGGCGCGATGATTTCGGGTCTTCTCACAGGCTGCGGAATCGGTCTGCTTGTGCTTTTCAGAATGAACAAACATAACGCAAAAGAGAATCTTGCCTTCCTGCTGACCCTTTATGTTACGGGTGTTGTGATAGGCAGTGTGATAGAATTTTTGGGTATAACAATATAAAATTTACAGTTTTTTAATAAATTTACCTAAAAAAATCTTCCCAAATTGCAAAAACAGTGATATAATATCACGGTAAATACCCTGATTTCGCAGGATTATCACTAAACGGAGGTTTATGAAATGAAAAACATCTCTAAACGTACACTTGCCGTTCTTATGGCAGCGCTGATGCTTTTATCGGTGATGTCCGTAAGTTCATTTGCCACCTTAACTTTCACTCTTACAGCAAGTGATAACGGCAGCAATGTTGCATTAACCGCATCAAGTTCAGACTACACTTACACTGCTGAAGCCCCGTCGACCGACGGAGCAGCTGTAAGCGGCAAAAAGATTACCATCAATACTCTTTCGGCCGGTAATTATACCATCACCGCCAAAAATTCCGATAATACCGATACCGGCTCGGTTACCGTAAAAGGCCAGAAGGTTACATTCACCATTGATCCCGCTGAAGAAACTCAGACACTTATAATTACCAACAGCAGCGGTGTTGATCTCAAGTTCTTTGTAAAAGGTTTGCAGGCTAAAGTTCAGAAGATCAACGACACTCTCACAACGATCACTGACATTAAACTCACCGGCACCGAAAAGCAGTATACTATTATCGGCTATTATTTTGATACTGCCTCCAACACCCTCTATTTCGGTGAGCAGAAAGTCAATAAATTCAAAGATAAGCAGAATGCTCCTTCAGGCATCAAGCCGACCGCCACAGAGGATACCATCACCATCGAAAAGATTACAGGCGCGGAATATGCGATTACAGACGGCACTACCGTTCCTCAGGATACCGACTGGACCGATGAAAATGTGTTCACCAAGTGCGGCGGTGAGGCTCTTAAAGCAGAGCAGTTCTACACCGTATATGCGAGAATGAAGGCGACCGATGACAAGCTTGCCAGCGATGCCGTTTCCGCAAAGATTAAGACTCTCAAGCCCTGCGCAACAACTCCCGAAAAGGTTGCACCGGTTGATTTCACATCCGTTACAAAGACTGCTGTTACAATAAAATCGGTTGACGGCTACGAGTATTCAAACGACGGCAAGACCTGGTCCTCAAAGACAACCTTCACAGGTCTTACCTCCGGCAAGAGCTACACTTTCTATCAGAGAGTTGCCGCCAAAGACGACTTCGCTCCCTCCGCACCGACCAGCAAGAGCGTAACCACTAACACTGCAGATATCTATACTGCCGATATCAAGAAGATAGGCACTCTCACCTGGAAAGATGCCGATAACATCAGAATGGGCAAGGAAAATGAGTTTACCCTTTCCGGCGATATCAGAACAAACGGCAACATTCAGTGGGGCGACACCTGCGTAGTTCCCGTTTCCTTCTCGGACGGCACCGCCACCATCACCTCCTTCACTCCCAGTGCGGACGGCTCCAAGTTTGCGGCAAAATACACTCCCGCATCAACAGGTGAAAAGAAGATCACCGTTATTTATCAGAAGAAAATCTACAAAGGAACCGACGGTTGGGTTAACGACGGCGAGCCCATCACCCAGACTTACAACATCACCGTTCTTCACAGTGATGACGGTTTCTGGGGCATCCTTGTTAAACTTGTCAACTTCCTTACCGGTCAGTTCCCCCAGATGCTTGCCAACGGTATGAAGTGGCTCCAGGAGCACGGCGCATCTTTCCTTATCTTCATCTGATTTGAAGAAAATAAGTTACTTATAAAATAATTTAAAAAAATACTTGAAATTATGCCCTGCGTGTGGTAAACTTTAACGGCAATTCACACGCAGGGCTATTTTTATCGCCGGTGCGGTTTATCCGTGGCGGTATCAGGCGCTGCGGCGGTTGTGTGAAACTAACACAAAAAAACCTAAGGAGGAAAAATCAAATGTCAGTAGTTTCAATGAAGCAGTTGCTTGAGGCGGGCGTTCACTTCGGCCACCAGACCAGAAGATGGAACCCCAAGATGGCAGAGTACATTTTCACGGAGCGTAACGGTATCTACATCATCGACCTTCAGAAGACCGTTAAGAAACTTGAAGAGGCTTACCTCTTTGTCCGTGACATTTCCGCAGAGGGCGGCGACGTTCTCTTTGTAGGCACCAAGAAGCAGGCTCAGGATTCCATCAAGGAAGAGGCAATCCGCTGCGGTATGCCCTATGTCAACGCACGTTGGCTCGGCGGCATGCTCACCAACTTCAACACCATCAAGAAGAGAATCGCAAGGCTTGACCAGCTCAAGACCATGGAGTCAAACGGCACTTTTGACCGCCTGACCAAGAAGGAAGTTACCAAACTCTCACTCGAAATCGAAAAACTCGAAAAGTATCTCGGCGGTATCACCGGCATGAAGAAGCAGCCCGCCGTTATGTTCATTATAGACCCGCGCAAAGAGAAGATAGCAGTTCTCGAAGCAAAGAAACTCGGTATCCCCATCGTTGCCATAGTTGATACCAACTGTGACCCCGACGAAGTTGACTATGTAATCCCCGGCAATGATGACGCTATCCGTGCCGTGAAACTCATCGCAGGCGCAATGGCAGACGCCGTTATCGAAGGCAGACAGGGTGAGCAGAGCGCTCCCGCCGAAGCCGCTGAGGAAGCAAAAGCAGAAGAAACCGAAACCGCAGAGGAGGAATAATAAATGGCAGCATTCACAGCAAAAGACGTTCAGGCTCTCAGAGAGAAGACCAATGTCGGCATGATGGACTGCAAAAAGGCCCTTACCGAAGCCGACGGCGATATGGACAAGGCAGTTGAGATTCTCCGCGAAAAAGGTCTCGCTTCCGCCGCCAAAAAAGCAAGCCGTATAGCAGCAGAAGGCGTTATCGGCGTTTACTCCGATGCATCGGGTTCAGCCCTTGTAGAACTTAACTGTGAAACCGACTTTGTCGGCAAGAACCCCGACTTTGTCGCTCTTTCAAATCAGATAGCAAAGACAGCCGTTATCGCAAAGCCCGCCGATGTTGAAGCACTCGGCGCAGCCACCATCGCAGACGGCACAATGAGCGTTACCGACGCTATCCAGGATCTCTTCCTTAAGATCCGCGAAAACCTCAAGCTCCGCAGATTTGCCCTTGTTGAAGGCACTGCCGTTTCCTACATTCACGGCGGCGGCTCCGTAGGCGTTCTTGTATCCTTTGATACCGACGCTGCCGACAGCGACGAATTCAAGGCGATGGGCAAAAACATTGCAATGCAGGTTGCCGCAATGAGCCCCGAATATCTCAAGGAAAGCGATATCTCCGCAGACGAACTCGCGAAGATGAAGAATATCACCATCGAGAGCGCTCTCAACAAGCCCGATTCTCTTCCCAAGCCCATTCTTATGAGCATCATCGCAAAAACGATTGAAGCAGGCAAATGGGAGCAGAAAGATATCGACGCTTACGAGGCAGAGAAGAACAACAAGTTCCTCTTCAACTTCCTCTCTGAAGAAGCGAAAGCAGCTCTTGCCGAAACAGCAGTTGCCGGCAAAGAAGAGTACACTGCAAACCCGATTTTCGGCAAACTTACCGAAGGCCGTATTGCCAAGCAGATCAAAGAAATCTGCCTGCTTGAGCAGCCCTTCGTTCGTACCGACCTGTTTGACGGCACTGTAGGCGCTTATGTCGCCGACACCGCCAAGAAACTCGGCGCGAAGATTGAAGTCACCGGTTTCGTTCGTTTCGCAAAAGGCGAAGGCATTGAAAAGAAGGTTGACGACTTCGCAGCAGAAGTTGCAGGCATGGTAAAATAATCAATCAATTAAAACGCGGGGCGCTGCGCCCCGCGTAACTTTTTACTATACGGAGGATTATATAATGAAAAAATATTCTCTTTTTTCAAAAGCGTTATCAATATTGCTGACCGTTGCGATTCTTTCCAGCTGTCTTGCCGTAATGTCTTATGCTGATGAAGAATATGACGCATGGGACGAAGGAATGACTATGTGGTATTGGAAAGAAGATAAAGGTGGACACTCTCTTCTGAGAGTTGGATTCAGCGAGAAATATGTGAGATTCGGAGAGAATGTTACGGTTGAAGTCTTTTTCGGTAAAGAATCAAAAACCTTTTCCGGGGATGAACTGCTTTCAGTACGCGAGGAAGGATATTACTATGACGCTGTAGAACTAGAACAGGCTATCTATATAAAAGACGCTGTTTCCTGTGCTCCTTCAAAGGTAGTTGTTGCTGAAAACTCGGTTTACGATGCCGAAGAAAACGGAAACAGCCCTATCACAATTGAAGGATACAGCGATAGAGAGTTCTATTTTTTTAAAATACAAAATGTTGAGGACTCAGTCTATCTTGATGAAACAGAGTGTTATATAGGAGACGGTATACGTTGCAACTCACCTATTCCGGTTGATTTTTATATGAACGATGAACTTGTATCACAAAATACCAGTTCGTTTGAATACTTAACGGAGAATGAAGGCAAATACGTATTCAGCGCAAAAAAAATGGGGATTGTTTTGTATACAAGAGAGTTTACGGTGAAAAAACTGACTTCAGCAGATAAAGTCAAGCATTACCTGGAACTGATATTATTTGCACCTGTTTACTTATTTGTTGAATCGGTTCTCGCCGCTATAACTTTTTCATTTATTTCCACGATCATTGGCACGGCCGGCATTTTCGGCCCGTTTGTTGCGATACGTGATCTGTTTGAAAAATTATTCAGTAATAACTGAAAACAGATAACAAAACAGCAGGTAACAGAGGTTACCTGCTGTTTTTCTTTATGTATATTAAGAAAATATATCTTTGCAGAATGAGAGCAGATCGGGATAGTCCGCGAGTCCTTCGGCTTCGCTTTCCTGCTTTCCGCAGGAGAGCAGTACGGACTTGCATCCGGCGTTTATGCCTGCCTGCCTGTCACTCAGCGCGTCACCCGCCATATAACTTGAAGCGAGGTCTATGTTGAGGTCTTCAGCTGCTTTCAGCAGCATACCGGGAGCGGGCTTTCGGCAGTTGCATTTTATTTTGTACTCGGGTCTCTCTCCCGGATGACCCGGTTCGGGATGATGCGGGCAGTAATATATCGCGTCAAGATACGCACCCTCACGCCCGAGCAAGTCTTCAAGCCTTGCGTTTATAGCGTCAAGTTCTTCAAAGGTGCAATCGCCCCTCGCTATCACCGCCTGGTTTGTGGCGAGTACGGCGAGCATACCGCTGTCATTTATCATTTTGAGCGCCTGCGCTGCGCCGGGCAGAAGTTCAATATCATCCTTATTTGTGATATAGCCCTTATAAACATTCAGCGTGCCGTCCCTGTCAATGAATACGGCTCTCTGTTTGTTTCTGAGATTTCTTTTTGCGGGAATGCCGAGTGAAATATCTTTTTCCGCTTTTTCAAGGCGGGCGGGTGTACCCGCGTCGTGCACATATTCGGTGCATCTGTAGGCGAATAATCTGCCGCTGTTTACGGCGGGCATAAGAATATCGCGGTCAAGGTCTTTCGCGCCGCCGGGCTCAAGGTTGCGGAGAAACTCGCGTGAGAGAATCTGTATTCCCGCGTTTGAAAGATTTTCGCAGCAGTCAGTTTTGCTTTCCTTAGGCACAAAAGCGCTTATCCTGCCGTCTTTGCCGCAGATAATAGCGGTGCTGTCCGCCGGGTGCGAATTGGGGTGGGCAAAGAGAGTTGCGAGAGCGCCCGACTGCCTGTGAAAAGCGTACATTCTGTCAAGAGAAAAATCAAAAATCAGGTCTCCCGAGCAGAGCAGAATATCCTCGGCAAACCCGAGCAGGGCGAGAGCGCCGCCCGTGCCGAGGGGCTCACTTTCCTCATAAAACGAAATGTCTATGCCGAAACCGGAGGAAGAAGCAAAGTAGTCTTTTATCACTTCGCTCTTGTATCCGGTGACTATCACAGCCTCGCTTATTCCCTCTCTCGCAAGTATTTTCAGCTGGCGCGAAAGAATTGCTTCACCGCAAACGGGAAAAAGCGGCTTGGGCAGCCCCGCGCTTATCTGCGCGAGACGCGTGCCTTCACCGCCGGCAAGTATTATCGCTTTTTTGATGTCAGATGATTTCATTTTCATACATTAGAACGGTGCCGCTCTTTTCAAATTCAAACTTTTCAAACGTATATTCCTTGAACGCTTCCCTTACCGTCTGCTGATCTTTCGCCGGCACATAGAGCAGCATATATCCGCCGCCGCCCGCGCCGAGTATCTTGCCGCCGAGAGCGCCGCTTTCTTTTGCTCTGTTATAAAGTCTGTCTATTTCGTCGGTTGTGATGCTGCCGGAAAGTTTCTTCTTGAGTGTCCACGAGCGGTCGAGCAGATAGCCGATATCGTCAAGATCGCCGTGAAGAAACACCCTGTGCGCCTCGTCAACCGTCTGCTTCATTTCGTCAAGGAACGAGATTGTTTTGGGTATATTATCCTGCTGCGCTTTTGCGACTTCGCCCGAAAAATGAGTGAAGCCCGTGAACATAAGCATCAGATTTCTGCTGAATTCCTTGGCTCTGACAGGGCTGATTCTGAGAGGCTCAACCCTGTAGCCGTCTTTGTCAAAGTAGTATCTGTTGAGACCGCCGAAAGCGGATGCGAGCTGGTCCTGCACTCCTCCCGCTTCGCCGCACAGGTCTCTTTCGATATGAATTGCCTGCTTTGCGATTTCCATTTTGTCGGGATAAAGCCCCTTCATCGCGCTCAGGCCCTGCACAAGGGCAACGGCAAACGCCGAACTTGAGCCTATGCCGGAGCAGGCGGGCAGATCCGCATCGTAGTTAATCTGAAGACCGTCATAGGGGATGTAGCCGAGAGCCGCCTTCACGAGCGGATGGCTAAGTTCGTCAAGCGAGTTGAAGCGCTCGATTTTTGAGTAGGTGAGCTGATTTTTATAACTGAAAATCTGCGGCAGATCGCGTATTGTGACATAGCAATACTTATCTATGGTGGTAGATATTACACTGCCGCCGTATTTTGAAAAGTATTCATAAAAATCTGTTCCGCCGCCGAAAAATGAAATGCGGAACGGCGCTCTGACTATAAGCATATCAGTTCTCCGTAAAGGTCAGTTTATCGGTAATGCCGAGAGTTTTTTTCAGAAGGGCATTGCTCATAACGGAAGTGTCCGCACGCCTGTCTTTAAAAAACTTTTTGCCTTCTTCAAAAGTAATCGGCTTTATAAGATATTCGGGCAGACCGTTTGCTCTCGCGATTTCCAGCCCGATTTCATACTTGGTGTAAGGTGTATCGCTCGCGATATTTATAAAAGCGGGCAGGTTTTCTTTATCGAGCGAAGCGAGTTTAAGCAGAAGGGCCGCGACTGTTTTGTAAGAGAGGGCACTGCGCCTCATACCGTCAATCATTTCGGTGCTTTCGCCTTTTCCGAGTTTCAGGCAGATATTATCGTAAAAACTTGTTTTGCCGCTGAGAAGCGATTTGCCCGTCATAAACGGAAGCCTGGCGCAGGTGAAGCCGTGAGAGGCAACTATATGCTCCGCTTCCGCTTTCTGGTCGCCGTAAACATTTACCGGGCAGAGGTCGTCGGACTCCGAAAAAGCGGGTATATTCTCCGGGTTTTCGCCGTAAACACAGTCGGTGGAGGCGAAAAACAGTTTGTCAATGTCCGGCATAATCTCAAAAAATCTTTCGAGCGCGGTAACATTTATTTCCCAGGCGGCGTGGTGATTTGAAAACACTCTGTCAATGTTATGCTCAGCCGCAAGGTAAAATACAACCGGCTTTTCGCCTTCGCAATGCGAGGCGAGGTTTGCAAGGTCCTCTTCTTTTGTCACATCGCACTTTACCGCCTGCACTCCGGGCACGGAAATGCGGTTTTCCGTGCGGTAGGTACATATTGTTTTTTCTCCCGAACGCACGGCGGCTTCAGCTATGTAACTGCCGAGAAATCCGCATCCCACAATCAGAATCATTTTCTTACCTCAAATAGTTGATTTCGTTTCTGCCGTAAACCGTTCTTCCCCTGCGTCTGCCGAACCACACGGTTTCTTTAGCGTATTCGGGCAGGCTGTCATACACGGGCGACGGCTTTATCTCTATTTTTCCGTCATATTTTTCAAGCACGGGCTTTTCGCCCTTTATTATCATATCAAAAAACTTCGGGAAATCATAGCCGGGCGTCAGCACTATGCCTTTGTCAAACGGCTTTCTGAGCACGGCTTTCTGATATTCGAGCAGAGCGGCAAAGAGCCCGCTTTCAATATCATATTTTTTGATGTACGGGAGAAGTTCACTCATAAACCCGTCGAGATGAGTCACCGCCTCAAGGAAGGCGCCCTCCTCAAAAAACCAGGTTACATGGCCGAATTCGGGTTTATGATAATTCCAGTCGCCGGCGAGGGAGTTTTCATATTTATCCATGAAATTCATCCACAGGTTATGCACGGCTCCCGGTGTATTCATTATGTAATCGAGAAGACCCGAATAGAAATCATAAAAACTTACGCCTTTTTCCTCGTGCAGATACATAGCAAAACACCTGAGGAAACCGAGACTGTGGAAGCACTGTGTGCACACGGAAAACAGGTTTGCCTGCACCCAGTCCTCGTCATTCATCGTGGAGGTTGAACGCACCAGGTAGGAATACTCGGGTATCTCCTCGTTTTTGTCGGGCGCGCTGTGAATATGATTGAAGCCGACTTTGATGACTTTTATCTTGTTTTCTTTTATGAACTCGGGCCTTGACAGATCCGAATTCGGAAGCATTTCACAGTGATAAACGCTCAGCGAATTATGCTGCCCGTTTTCCATAAGCTTGCAGATGCCCTGACAGAAACTCTCTTTAGTTTCGCCGGGAAGCCCGAGAATAAGTTCTGAGTAGGTGGGTATGCCCGCCTCGTTGTACTTTTTCATAAGGCTCGAGAAATGTTCCATCGTCAGATTCTTTCTGCCGATTTTTTCGAGCGCGGCATCCGAGAGAGTCTGGTACGCCATGGTTGCGCCCTTATCCATACCCTCGCTGTTAAGCAGACTGCAGATTCTGAAAACGCGGTCTGCACTGTTTTTTTCATAGCAGGGTCTGAATACCTGCGGAAAGCCGTATTTTCTTTTTGCGGCAACAAGTGCCTGCGCTATTTCGTAGTCTCTGTCAAACATACCGAAGTTTGAATCGGCGCAGAAGCAGTAGGCGATTTTGTGAAGGGCGAGCCACTCGATTTCCGCGAGCACTTTTTCCATAGGGAAAAATCTCATTTTTCTGCCCGTGACCCAGTCGCAGTAAGCGCAGTTGTAGGGGCAGCCCCTGTTGGTTTCAAGCACGCTGAGAAATTCCATACCGGGATTTTCGTCAATTATTCTGTCAAACACTCCGGTAAGATAAGGGGAGGGATAGGGTATCTCTTTCCCTTCGGCGCATTTCTTCGGTGTCTTTACAACCTTGCCGTTTTCTCTGTAAGCGATTGAAGGCACAAGTGAGTATTCGCCGCGCGGAATCTTTCTGAGCACTTCGGCAAATACGGTTTCACCCTCGCCGAAGGTGAGAAAATCTATGTAGGGCTCACTTTCGAGCATCGAGGCGTCCTCGTCAACGCTGTGACCGCCGAAGGTGATAATGCAATCGGGGTATTTTTCGCGCACCGCCTTTGCGAGCGCCTTGTCATACTCGGTATTCCACACACTGCACGAAAACGCGACAAGATACGGATCCTTTATTTTTTCAAGAGCATCCGCAATCTTTTCGCGTCTGAATATTATATCGGCGAAATCATATTCTGTTTTCAGGTCAGCCTGTGACAGGCAGTAGGCAATCAGGGTGCCGGCGGCATAGGGGAGGTAAACGGAGCCGTCAAACTCAAAGCCCACCTGGACAAAATATACTTTTTTCATATGTGTGTCAATCCGTCAGTATATCCTTACTCCCGTCCTCTCTTTCAACCGCTTTAGTGTAAAGGACGACGAGATTTGTATTTTCAAGATATTCAAATGTGTGGCGCACACCTGCGGGCAGGGTAAACATTTCGCCCTGTGCGAAGATTCTTTCTTCCTCTTCGTCTTCAAGGCGCGCCGTTACCTTTACCTTACCCGAGCCGACATAAAAGGTTTCGTCGGACATGGCGTGATAGTGCATATTGCCTCTCACCGCGCCTTTTTCTGTGTAAACAAAGTTAACCTGCTCATAGCCCGAGTGAACAAGCTGAGCGAGGGTGCCGCGCTCGTCGGTAAAGGTAAAATCGGGTTTTACAATCTTAATAAGCATATCAGACATTCCCGTAAAATGAGTTTTTGATTATCGAATAGGCTTTTATCAGCTCGGCAATTCCGTCCTCGAGCGTGTACTGTGTCTTATATCCGAGTTTTTCAATCTTTTCGTTTGATACAATGTAATTGCGCTTGTCGGGGTCGGAGTTTACCTGGCTTTCAATGTAAGTGAAATCGGGAATCTGCTCCTTGATTTTTGCGCAGAGCTCGAGTTTTGAAATGTTCGCGCTGCTCAGGCCGCAGTTGAAGGTCTGCCCGTTCATTCTGTCAAAGTTTTCAATCGCAAAGATAAATGCGCGCGCGGCGTCTCTCACGTGCAGAAAATTCCTTTTGAAATCGCCCTCGAATATCACATTGAATCTGTCAAACACGGCGCGGTAAACGAAGTCGTTTACAAGCAGGTCCGTGCGCATTCTCGGTGACGCGCCGAAAAGGGTAGCAAAGCGGAAGGTAACGGAGTTGCCCGCATCAAGCACCGCTTTTTCAGCCTCCATCTTGGTTTTGCCGTAAAGGGAAATCGGAGCAATCGGAGATTCCTCGGTGCAGTATTCCTGACCCTGACCGAGACCGTAGCCGCTGTTGGTGCAGGGGAAGATTATTTTCTGCCCGGGAGAGCGGAGTTTTATTATAAGTTTTACGGCGTCGCAGTTAATACTCTTGGCGGCGGTTTTGTCTTTGAGGCAGGCGGGGAAACCCACTATCGCCGCGAGCGGAATTATGATATCTTTGCCGGGCAGAAGTCCGGCTACGGTTTCTTCATCGCGGCAGTCGCCGTTTACAACCGCAAGATTTCTGTCGGCACAGCAGTCAAGTATGGATGCCTGCCTGTAAAGGAAAGAATCAAGCACGGTAACCCTGTGCCCCTTTGCGAGAAGCATGGGCACAAGCACGCTGCCTATATATCCGGCGCCGCCGGTAATGAGAATGTCTGCCATAATGTCTACGCGGAAAACCGCACTCCGTTCTCTACATATTTTTACAAGCATATAATATCATAGTAAATAATAAAAAGCAACCACACATATAAATCAAAAAAGGCGGAGGGGTTTACCCTCCGCTTTGAGTATTTGCAAATGAATTAATATTTGAAATCTTTGTAGATGATATGAGTGGTGCCGGTCGCCGTGCCGGAGCCGATGCCGATATCTATCGCAACGCTGATGTCGTATGTTACGGTAAGACCTACGAGTTCGCCGCTGACTGCGTCTATTTCGGCAACTATCTTTGCGTTTTTATAGTTTTCTTTGATGTCCGCGCCTTCATAGGTGCCCGCAATCGCGTCATAGATTACTTCGGCTGTTTTGTGGTCGTAGTAATTCTTGTCTTCCTTACCTACGCAGATGCCGCACTTGTCAATCGGAGCGGAGGTGCTTCTTTGATTTTTGTTGCCTACGCTGCTGCCGGGTTTAACATTGATTATGAGTGTGTAAACTCCGCCGTCCTGCTCGCACTTCGCGGAGATGATGTCCGCTTCGCTGAGAGTGCTCTTGCGCAGATAATGTCTCTTTGCGTCGCCGTCCCAGTTGCCCTTAGCAACTTTTTCGCTGTATTTGTTATCTTCGCCTATGCCGACAAATTTTTCAACAAGGCCTTTGAAGGGCTTGAGGGCAACGCTCATATCGAAGTTTGCGCTGTCGGTGTAGCGCTCTTTTGAGAAGCCCGCCTTCTTGCTGTAAGCGTTATTGACGGCAGTGTTGTAGAGATCGATGATTTCTTTTGTGTTCTGGGGAGCGGCAACAACGGATGCTTCCTCTGCCGCTTCACTTGATTCTTCTTCTGCCGCGGAGGTTTCGGCTTCGCTCTTGCTCTCTTCTTCCTTCGCGCTTTCCTGAGTAACCGCCTCTGTTTCGCTTTCTGAAACGGCTTCGGTTTCGGTGTTTATCTCTTCGGTAACCTGTTCATCCGAAGAGGGTTCGGTGACATCTTCGCCCTTCTTGCCGCAGGAGGCAAATGCGAGCACAATAACAAAAACGAGCAGAACAGATAATAACTTTTTCATGATTCCAATCTCCTTTGTTTTCAGAATTGCAATTCCCTGCCGCAAATAGCAACAGGGAATTTTTTGTGTTTATTTATGCTTTCAGAACACGCGCTCTGATAACGCCCTCGATTGACGCGTCAAACTCTTTGTCGGTATCGACAACGGTATATGCCATACCTTTCTTTGACTCAGTGAAGGTGGCGGCAACCTGCGCGCCGGCGGACTGAGCCGCCGCAGTTGCCTTCGCGAGGATGTCTTCGCCTTCTTTATGAAGCAGGCAGGTGCGCACTGCAAAAGAGGGGGCGAGAGATGCCGCGGGGTAGTTGACCGAATTTTTGATTTCGCCTTTTTCAAGGTAATCCGCAATCTGCTGTGCCGCCATAACGGCGCAGTTGTCTTCACTCTCGGGTGTGGAAGCGCCGAGGTGGGGGATGGCGGTAACGCCCTTGTGGCCTATCTGGTCATCGGTCGGGAAATCGGTTACATAAGCCGCAACCTTGCCGCTGTCAAGCGCTTCAAGAAGGGAAGCGTTGTCGCACAGTTCGCCTCTTGCAAAGTTGAGGATGCGTACGCCGTCTTTCATCTTAGCGATTGTTTCGCTGCCCACGATTCCTCTGGTGGAATCATTGAGGGGCAGATGAAGGGTGATGTAATCGGCTTTTGCGTATATGTCGTTCATATCGGCGGTGATTTCCATACCTTTTGCCCTGAAGGCGTCTGCCGCCTCTGCGCTCAGGAAGGGATCATAGCCGACTATACTCATGCCGAGAGCCTGCGCCGCGCCGGCAACGAGAGCGCCGATTGCGCCCATGCCGACAACGCCGAGAGTCTTGCCGAGAATTTCGGGGCCTACAAATGAGGACTTGCCCTTTTCAACAAGTTTGCCTACATTGTCGCCTTCACCCTTAAGGGTTTTGCACCAGTCGATTGAATCGGCGATTTTTCTTGAGGAGAGGAAAAGTGCGCACACAACGAGTTCTTTAACCGCGTTTGCGTTTGCGCCGGGAGTGTTGAATACAACAACGCCCTTTTCCGCAAAATCGGCAACGGGGATGTTATTGACACCCGCGCCGGCTCTTGCCACGGCAACGGTCTTGTCGCTCAGAGCCATCTCGTGCATTGAGGCGGACCTTACGAGCACCGCATCGGGAGCGGCTACACTGTCGGAGCAGGCGTACTTTGCGCCGTCAAGTTTATCAAGGCCGATTTTTGATATTTTGTTGAGAGTAAGAATATCGTACATTTTTTACCCTCCTCAGTTGTTCTTTTCGAATTCGGACATGAAGTCAACAAGTTTTTCAACGCCTTCAACGGGCATTGCGTTGTAGATGCTGGCTCTCATACCGCCTACGGAGCGGTGGCCCTTGAGGTTTACAAATCCCGCGTCGGCAGCCTCTTTTACGAATTTCGCATTGAGTTCGTCGCTGTCGGTAACGAAGGTTACGTTCATCATAGAGCGGTCCTTCGGGTTTACGGGGTTATGGAACATCTCACTGCCGTCAAGGTAATTGTAAAGAATGGCGGCTTTCTTTTCGTTGCGGAGTTTGAGTGCCTCAAGACCGCCGAGATTCTTTATCCACTCGAGCACGAGTTTGCACATATAGATTGAGTAGCAGGGAGGAGTGTTATACATTGAATCGTTGTCGGCAAGAGTCTTGTAGTCGAGCATAACGGGAGTATAGTCTCTCGCGTGGCCGAGAAGATCCTCGCGTACTATTACAACGGTAAGGCCTGCGGGAGCAACGTTCTTCTGCGCGCCGCCGTAGATAACGCCGTATTTGGAAACATCCATAGGCTCGGAAAGGAAGCAGGATGAAACATCGGCGATAAGGGGAACATTGCCCGTGTCGGGAAGTTCGGTGAAGCGGGTGCCGTAGATAGTGTTGTTCTGGCAGATGTAGAAGTAGTCGGCGTCGGGGGTGAAGTTTGCCTTGTCAAGAGCGGGAATGCAGGAGAAATTCTGCTCTTTTGAGGAGGCAACTACTTTGATGTCGCCGTATTTGGTGGCCTCTTTGTAGGCCTTGGTTGAAAACTGACCTGAAAGCACATAGTCCGCTTTTCCGCTTCCGTTGAGGAAGTTGAGGGGGATAGCCGCAAACTGAGTGGATGCGCCGCCCTGGCAGAAAATGATTTTATAGTTTTCGGGTACGTTAAGTACTTCTCTGAAAAGGTCAAGTGCGCCGTAAATGATGGGCTCATATGCCTTTGAACGGTGGCTCATTTCGAGCACCGACTGACCTGTGCCGTTGTAGTCAAGCATTTCCTCGGCGGCTCTGTTGAGCACGCTCTCGGGGAGCATTGAGGGACCGGCTGAAAAATTGTAAACTCTTGCCATTTGTGTATATCCTTCTTTCAATAGTATTGCGTGATTATTCGGCGCTTTCGGCTTCCTGCTCAACACAGGCTATACCGAGATCCGAAAGCTGAACGCCGTCAACGGCGGCGGGGCAGTCTGTCATAGGTTCGCTTGCGTTCTGCACTTTGGGGTATGCGATTACATCCCTGAGCGATTCACACGCGAGCATCTGCATAATCAGACGGTCGAGGCCTATGCCCATGCCTCCGTGAGGCGGAGCGCCGTATTTGAATGCGTCAAGCAGATATCCGAATTTTTCGTGCGCCTCTTCGTCGGTAAGACCGAGAAGTGAGAAAATCCTGCCCTGAAGCGCGGGATCCGTGATTCTGATTGAGCCTGAGGAGAGCTCGATGCCGTTTAATACAAGGTCGTAAGCCTTTGCCCTGACGCTTGCTTTATCCGTTTCGAGATAGTCGAGGCATTCGTCCATAGGAGCGGTGAAAGGATGGTGCATTGCAACAAACTGACCCGCTTCCTCATCCCAGTCAAAGAACGGAAATTCGGTTATCCACAGCAGATTATATTTGTCTTTGGGTATTATGTCAAGCCTCTTGGCAACGATTTGGCGAAGTGCACCTAAAACGGATAAAACGAGTGAATTTTTATTGTCACCTATTATAAGAATGACATCGCCGTTTTCCGCGCCTGCCTTTTCAAAAATCGCTTTCATCTCGTCTTCGGTCATGAACTTCGAGAAGGAGGCATTGTATTCGCCGTCCTCACCGATTCTGATATAGGCGAGACCTTTTGCGCCTATACCCTTTGCGTCGAGGGTGAGTTTGTCAATCTCCTTGCGGGTGAGCACGGAGTAGGCGCCTTTTGCGTTTATGCATCTCACGGAGCCGCCGCCCTCTATGGCAGACGTGAAAACTCCGAATCCGCAACTCTTTACTATATCGCTCAGGTCGGTGATTTCAAGGCCGTATCTGGTGTCCGGCTTGTCACTGCCGTAGCGCTCCATAGCCTCTTTATAAGTGAGCCTGGGCAGGGGCAGGGGAATGTCAACACCGATTGCCTCTTTGAAAACTCTCTGCATATAGCCCTCGCCGATTGAAAGCACATCCTCCATATCGACAAAGGACATTTCAAGGTCTATCTGGGTGAATTCGGGCTGTCTGTCCGCCCTGAGGTCTTCATCGCGGAAGCATCTCGCAATCTGCATATATCTGTCAAAGCCCGCGACCATCGAAAGCTGTTTGTAAAGCTGAGGGGACTGGGGCAGAGCGTAAAACTTGCCCTTGTGTACTCTTGAAGGCACAAGATAGTCTCTGGCGCCCTCGGGTGTTGATTTGATTAAAATCGGGGTTTCTATTTCGATGAAACCGTTTTCGTCAAAGTAATCACGGGTGATTTTCGTGATTTTGTGACGCATTATGATATTCTTCTGAAGGTCGGGCCTTCTGAGGTCGAGATATCTGTATTTGAGGCGGGTAAGTTCCGCAGTCTGGCTGTTTTCCGCAATTTCAAAGGGCGGAGTTTCGCTCTTTGCGAGCACGCGAAGTTCGAGCACTTCTATCTCAATATCGCCTGTGGGAATTTCGGAGTTTTTGTTTGAGCGCTCCCTGACTTTTCCCCTTGCGGCGAGCACGAATTCGCTCCTTGCGGCAAAGGCCTTGTCAAAGATTTCCTTTTCGGTGCTTTCGTCAAAAGCGAGCTGAACTATACCCGTTCTGTCACGCAGGTCTATGAATATGAGCGAGCCGAGGTCTCTCTGTCTCTGCACCCAGCCCGTTACCGTAACTTCTCTGCCGGCATCCGTAATTCTGAGATTGCCGCAGTAGTCGGTTCTTTTTAATCCGGTTAAAGTTTCCATTTATGTTTATCCTTCTTTCAAAGTCCGAATATATCCGAAAAACCGGTTCCGTTTTCGGGGTCGACGCCTATGCCTTTTGCGGCGTCCTGAGCGCAGAGTCTGATAAAGCCCTCGTCAAAATCTTCAAGCGCAACGGGAGTGCTCTCGCCGCTGAGCATATTTTTGACATTGACCGTGCCCTGAGCAATTTCATCGCTGCCTATAACGGCCGTATATCTCGCGCCGATTTTGTCGGCATATTTCATCTGTGCCTTGAGCGACCTGCCCACTATATCCGTCTGCGCGGAGACGAAGTTTGAGCGCAGCTCGGAAACAAGAGCCATAGCCCTGATTCCCGCTTCGGTGTCCATAGGAGCGATATAGATATCACAGCCGCTGTCATCGGGCAGGACCTTGCCCTGCGATTCCATCACGAGTTTAAGTCTGCCCGTGCCGAGACCGAAGCCGAGCGCGGGTATTACGGGGCCGCCGAGTTCTTCAATCAGTCCGTCGTATCTTCCGCCGCCGCACACTGTGCCCTGAGCACCGATTTCGCTTGAAATAAACTCAAATACGGTGCGGGTGTAATAGTCAAGGCCTCTGACTATTCTCGGATTTACGGCGTATTCTATGCACATGCCGTCAAGGTAGTTTTTGACCGCGTCAAAATGCGCTTTGCAGTCGTCACACAGATAATCGAGGATAACGGGTGACGCGGCGGCAATCTCTTTGCACACGGGGCTTTTGCAGTCAAGAATTCTCATCGGGTTTTTGTCAAGACGGTCAAGGCAGGTCTGACACAGACTGTCTTTATGCGCCGAAAAATACTCTTTGAGAGCCGCGTGATAGTTCTTTCTGCATTCGGGGCAGCCTATGGAATTGATTTCGAGGCTGATGCCGCTTATGTCAAGTTCTTCGAATATATGCGAAGCGAGCGAAATGATTTCCGCGTCCGCAGCGGGAGAGGCGGCGCCGAGTGTTTCAACGCCGAACTGCTGGAATTCCCTCCATCTGCCCGCCTGAGGTTTTTCGTACCTGTAGCAGTTGAGCAGGTAGCAGAGTTTCTTGGGCAGAGCATCATTGAACATGCCGTGCTCAAGGAAAGACCTTACCGCGCCTGCCGTGCCTTCGGGGCGCAGGGTGATTGACCTGCCGCCTTTGTCATCGAAGGTGTACATTTCTTTCTGCACCACATCCGTTGTTTCGCCCACGCCTCTCTGAAAGAGTTCGGTGTGCTCAAACACGGGCGTGCGTATCTCTCTGAAGCCGAACGAGGCGGCTATGTCAAAGAGAGTATTTTCAAGGAATCTCTGCTTCCCGGTTTCTTCGGGAAGCATATCCTGAGTGCCTTTTACGGCTTTTGTCAAAAGAGCCATATTCTTATCCTTCTTTGCCTGATTTGGAGTGTACTAAGTTACGCCAGTCAAGGTCGCCTCTTTCGAGCGAGTGAATAATCGCCTCCGCCGTTGCTATATTGGTGGCAACGGGGATGTTATGCACATCGCAAAGGCGAAGCAGAGTGGCTTCGTTGGGCTCGTGAGGTTTAGCGGTGAGAGGGTCTCTGAAAAGGAGAAGCAGGTCCACTTCGTTGCACTGAATTCTGGAAATAATCTGCTGGTCTCCGCCCTGGGAGCCGCTGAAAAACCTTGTGATATCAAGGCCTGTTGCCTCGGCAACGAGTTTGCCGGTGGTGCCTGTGGCAAAAATATTGTGCCTGCTGAGTATGCCGCAGTATGCGATGCAGAACTGAACCATAAGTTCTTTTTTCGCGTCGTGTGCTATAAGGGCTATATTCATTGTGTACCTCCTTGTATTGTTTCAGGGCTGTTTATTCCTCGGAACTGCTGTCGGGGGCCTGTGTTTCTTCGTTTTCCTGTGCGGGTGCTTCGCCTTCCGCGGCGGAAGTATCCGCGCCTTCTTCGTCTTCGGGAATTTCTTCCTCCTCCGCCTTCGTGACGGAAACTGCGGAGATAATCTTGTCACCCTCGTCAAGTCGGATTATCTTGGTGCCCGTGGCATATTTGCCCTGAACACTCAGCGAATCAACGGGAATTCTTATGATAACGCCGTTGAGAGTGATGAGCATAAGGTCATCGTCGGGATTTACGGACTGAACGCTGACAACGAAGCCCGTTTTGTCAACCTTCATATTGAGCTGACCTGCGGTGCCTCTGCCGTGAGTGTCAAACAGTCTGTCGCCTTCAAGCAGTTTGCCTTTGCCGGTTTCCGTGATTGTGACAACCGGATGGTCCGCCGTCTTGACATCCATACCGACAACGCAGTCGTCTTCGCCCTTGAGGCGGATTGCTCTCACGCCTGCGGCTGTTCTGCCCATATTTCTTACGGTCTTCTCATCAATGTAGAGAAGTCTGCCGTATTTCGTGCCTATAAACAGAGTCTGTTCGCCGTCCGTAAGGCGTACCCAGCCGAGTTCGTCGTCTTCGTTGAGGTTGATGGCTCTTATGCCGACCTTACGCAGATTCTTGAAATTGTCGAGGGAGGTCTTCTTGATGACACCCTTCTTTGTCTGCATAACGAGATAAACATTTTCCTCGCCGAAGTTCGGCACTTTGATCATTGCCGTAATTCTTTCGCCGGGATTAATCTGCAACACATTTACAACATTTGTGCCTTTTGCGTTCTTGGAGCCTTCGGGCACTTCATAGCCCTTCATACGGAAGGCTCTGCCCTGGTTGGTGAAGCACATAATGAAATCGTGAGTGGAGCAGGTGAACAGCGATTTGACCGTGTCTTCGTCTCTGGTCTTTACGCCTCTGCTTCCTCTGCCGTTTCTGTTCTGCTGCCTGTATTCCGAGGCGGGCGTGCGCTTGATATAACCCATTTCGGTAAGGGTGAACACGCATTCCTCTTCGGGAATCAGGTCTTCGATATCCACTTCGCCGCTGACATCGACTATCTCCGTTCTTCTGTCGTCACCGTATTTGTCTCTGATAGCGGTGAGTTCATCCTTAAGAACGCCCTTGAGCATCGTTTCGTCGGAGAGAAGCGAGCGGTAGTAAGCAATCTTTTCTTCGAGTTCCTTGTATTCGTTTTCGAGTTTTTCGTGGTCAAGCCCCTGCAATGCTTTCAGACGCATATCGAGGATGGCCTGAGCCTGAATTTCATCGAGCGAGAAGCGGTCCATAAGTTTCTGCTTCGCGTCGTCGTAACTTGTGCGGATTATATGAATAACTTCATCTATATTATCCTGCGCGATAATAAGACCTTCGAGCAGGTGGGCTCTTTCAAGCGCCTTCTTGAGAAGGAAATCGGTCCTTCTGCGTATAACCTGCTTCTGGAAGGCGATATACTCATCAAAGTATTCTTTGAGAGTGAGCACCTTCGGCTGCTTCTGGTCGTCAACAAGGGCGCGCATTATGATGCTGAAAGAGGACTGCATCTCCGTCTGGCTGTAGAGTTTGTTGAGCACAACCTGCGCGTTTGCGTCTCTCTTGAGTTCGATGACTATGCGCATACCGTTTCTGTCGCTCTCGTCGCGAAGGTCTGATATGCCGTCAATGCGCTTGTCTCTGACCTGCTCGGCAATCTTCTTTATGAGCGCGCGTTTCTTTACAAGGTAGGGGAGTTCTGTGACGATGATTCTCGTCCTGTTTTCTCTGCCGTATTCCTCAAACTCAGTCCTCGCTCTGATAACCACCTTGCCTCTGCCGGTGGCGTAAGCGGCTCTGATGCCGGCTCTGCCCATGATTATGCCTTTGGTCGGGAAATCGGGGCCCTTTATGAACTGCATCATATCGTCAAGCGTGGCATCCGGATTTTCGAGCACGCAGATGCACGCGTCAATCGCCTCTCTGAGGTTGTGCGGCGGAATGCTTGTGGTCATACCTACCGCGATACCCTGCGAGCCGTTTACGATAAGGTTGGGAAATCTTGAGGGAAGCGCCTTGGGCTCTTTGCAGCTTTCGTCAAAGTTGGGCACCCAGTCAACCGTATCTTTCTCGATATCGTCGAGCATATGGTTGCTGATTTTGCTCAGCCTCGCTTCAGTGTATCTGTAAGCGGCAGGGGGGTCGCCGTCAACCGAGCCGAAGTTGCCATGGCCTTCAACGAGCATATATCTCATTGAGAAGTCCTGAGCAAGACGTACCATTGCGTCATAAACGGAAGTATCGCCGTGCGGATGATATTTACCGAGCACGTCGCCTACGCAGGTGGCGGCTTTCTTGAAAGGTTTGTCGCTTGTGAGGTTATCCTCATAGAGCGTGTAGAGAATTCTGCGGTGAACGGGTTTCAGGCCGTCTCTCACATCGGGGAGCGCTCTGTCGACTATGACGGACATGGCATAATCCAGCAGCGCGGCTTTCATTTCGGGTACGATATCCGAGGTGGTTATGACCTGATTCGGAAACAGAATATCTTCGGGTTTGTAATCTCTCTTATGTGCCATAATGCCACCTCCTTATATATCAAGATTAGTAACGTATTTCGCGTTTTCTTCTATCCACTCGCGTCTCGGGTCAACTTCTTCGCCCATGAGCAGAGTGAATATCTCGTCCGCAAGGATTGCGTCGGAGAGCGTGATTCTTCTGAGTGTGCGCGTTTCGGGATTCATTGTGGTATCCCAGAGTTCGTGGTAATCCATTTCGCCGAGACCTTTGAAACGGCTGATATCGATTTTCGTATCCGCCTTGTCGCCTCTCATCTCTGCGGAGACTTTATCTCTCTCTTCGTCGGAGTAGGCAACTCTCTGGGTTTTGCCCTTGGTGAGTTTGTAAAGAGGGGGAACGGCCGAGTAAACATAGCCGTGCTCAATCAGAGGTCTCATATATCTGAAGAAGAAGGTGAGCAGCAGGGTGCGGATGTGAGCACCGTCGACATCGGCATCCGACATAATCACTATCTTGTGGTAGCGCAGTTTTTCAATGTTGAAATCTTCGCCTATGCCGCAGCCGAAAGCAACAATCAGCGGGCTGAGTTTGTCGTTGCCGTAAACTTTGTCAAGACGTGCCTTTTCAACGTTGAGCATCTTGCCCCACATCGGCAGTATCGCCTGGAAGCGGGAGTCTCTGCCCTGGCTCGCGGAGCCCGCGGCGGAGTCGCCCTCAACGATGTATATTTCGCACAGAGAGGGGTCTCTCTCATTGCAGTCAAGCAGTTTGTCGGGCATCTGTCCGCTTTCGAGGCCGTTCTTTCTTCTTACGGTCTCTCTCGCTTTTCTCGCCGCTTCTCTCGCCCTGTTGGCGTTGAGCGCTTTTTCGAGAATCATTCTCGCCGCCTGCGGATTATCGTCAAAATACTGTTCAAGACCTTCGGCTACTATTGAGTTGACGAGAGTCCTCACTTCGGGGTTGCCGAGTTTCGCCTTAGTCTGGCCTTCAAACTGAGCGTTTGTGAGTTTAACCGAAATAACGCAGGCAAGACCTTCCTGCACGTCTTCGCCGCTCACGCCGCCCTCTTTGATGATTTTGGCTTTTTTGCCGTATTTGTTGATGGCGTTTGTCAGCGCTCTCTTGAAGCCGTCTTCGTGCATGCCGCCTTCGGGCGTGCGCACGTTGTTGGCAAAGGAGACAATCTTTTTATCGTATGAATCGTTATACTGGAAAGCGAGCTCTGCGAGGATGTCATCCTTCTTGCCCGAAAGATAGACTATATCTTCGTGGATGGGCGTCTTATGCTTGTTGAGGAAGGTGACATATTCGTTTATGCCGCCCTCGTAGCACATTGTCGCGCTGCGGTCCTTCTCCGGCTTTTCGGCGCTTGACGAGCGCAGGTCCTTTATGGTGATTGTAAGGCCCGCGTTGAGGAACGCCTCCTCGCGCATACGCTTGAACAGAGTGTCGTAATTATACTCGAGCGTGTCGGTAAACATAACCGGGTCGGGCTTGAATCTCACGTGAGTGCCCGTGTGGTCGGTGTCGCCGATTATCTTCATTTCCTGCGTGATATCGCCGCGCGAGAATTTCATCTGATGAATTTTGCCGTTTCTGTGCACCTCAACCTCGAGCCACTCGGAAAGGGCGTTTACGACCGAGGCGCCAACACCGTGAAGACCGCCGGATACTTTGTATCCGCCGCCGCCGAATTTACCGCCTGCGTGAAGCACGGTGAAAACAACTTCGAGAGCGCTCTTGCCCGTCTGGTCCTGAGTGTCAACGGGAATGCCTCTGCCGTTGTCGGTAACGCTGATAATGTTGTCTTCCTGAATTTCAACAACGATTTCCGTGCAGTAGCCTGCAAGCGCTTCGTCAATGGAGTTGTCAACTATCTCATATACAAGGTGATGAAGACCGCTCTCACCTGTGGAGCCGATATACATACCGGGCCTTTTGCGCACGGCCTCAAGGCCTTCGAGCACCTGAATCTGGCTGGCATCGTAATCTTCGGTGACAACTGTGTTCATCTCGGCACCGAACTCGAAATCTTCGATATCCTTTTCCGCTTTGGCTATTTCCGCAGCCTCTTCGGGGTCGATTTCGGTCAGTATGCCTTCGTTTTCTTTTTCTTTGTCTTTTTTGATATCCTTACTCAAAGTTCCAACCTCACAATCACATTCCTATTCTTGACGCGGGATTATTTTTCTTTTTCTTCTTTTTGGGCTTGTACGGGGGAGGATTGTCAAGTTTCATCCTCGCTCCCTTGCCGTCTCTCGAGCCGAGATATTTATTGACATTTATCACGGGACCCGTGAGCTCGGGGCTCATATAGTCCACACAGTTTGCGAGCATCTCCTGGTCGTTGTTCACAGCGCCGAGTATTGTAACACAGATGAGACTTTGTGTTTCGTTGGTGCCGTCGTCATATATTTCGTTAAAGAGTTTGAACATACGCTTCATCGCGGTGGGGTTGTTTTGCTTTATGGTGTCAAGCACAACCTTGTTGCCGTGATTGAGGAAGAAATCCTCGGGCAGGAACTGACCGTACTTGTCAATGTTTGCCTTGTATTCCGCGCGAAGCTCGGGGAAGATGGTGGTGAATCTGCTCGCGAGGGTGTTCGGGTCATAAGATGAGGAGCCGCTCTGCACAGCCGCCTTTGAAACGGGCGTGGGCAGTTTTGATTTGACAGGCGCCTTCGCTCCTTTGATGCCGAAGGTTTCAATCACGGTATCAGAAAAATCGTTGACAACATAGCGCACGTCTTTTTCGTTTGCCTCGGCGGGGTCGAAAAGAGTTTCGGTGAGTTTGGAGTAGTCGCTGTCAAGAATTTCGCCTTCTTTGAGCGCGCCGTAAATCGCTATCTTGTTGTTGAAGTGCTCAATGCGCACCGCCTTGCCGCTGCCGGCAAAGGTGAGAAAGTATCTGCCGGAGTCAATGCTCAGCGGCACTTCATTTTTGCCGAGACCGTCTGGAAGGAGAGGGGAAAAGCCGCACTTTTCGAGCGTGGGTTTCATGCCCTCGTAAATGTCCTGCAAGAGGTTATAAATATCTGCCATTTTATCGTCTCCTGATATCCGGCAGTCCCGTAATACGCCCTGAAAGGGAATCGTGTCACGGAGCCTGCGCGTTATTTCATGCTATTATAACATACTACCATTATAATATAGTTCTAATAAAGAAATATCGCGCATAAAATTTTATAAATATTTATATATTTTATAAAGTAAAGGAGGCAAAAAGGCTTTTCCGCTTTTTCCCGCCTTCTGCAAAGCGGTGCATATTGACAAAAACCCGAATATGTTATAATATACACTGAAATAATATGCGGCGTATTTTGCCGTTATCAAATAATAAAGTCGGTGGAAAACTATGAAAAAGAAAGTTCTCATTCTCTTCGGCGGAGTTTCAAGCGAGCACGATGTTTCCCTCGTTTCCGCGTCATCCGTAATCAAAAATATCCCTGCCGGCAAATACGATGTGCTCACTATGGGCATCACAAAGGACGGCGAGTTTTATCTTTACAAGGGCGATGCGGACAGCATCCCCGAAGGCGGCTGGCTTAAAGATGAATCTCTGCTCGAAAGAGCGGTTATTTCCCCGGTGCGCTCCCATCACGGCATAATCCACCTCGAAACGGGAGAGACCGAGAGAATAGATATCGTATTCCCCGTGCTTCACGGCAAAAACGGGGAGGACGGCACAATGCAGGGCCTGCTTGAACTCAGCGGCATTCCCTATGTAGGCTGCAACCATCTCTCGTCCGCAATCTGTATGGATAAAGCGTTCACAAACACCGTTGCCGATTTCAGCGGTATCGCTCAGGCAAAGTGGCTCGCTTATACCAAAGAAGAATACGCAGACGCGCCTGCCGACTGCCTGAAAAAGGCGGAAGAATACCTCGGATACCCCGTTTTCGTTAAGCCCGCAAACGCCGGCTCATCCGTAGGCATTTCAAAAGCAAAGAACGCATCCGAATTCGCCGAGGCGTGCAAAACCGCTTTTGAGCATGACAGAAAGATTGTGCTTGAGGAATGCATCGTAGGGCGCGAGCTTGAATGCGCCGTTATGGGCAACGCACGCCCCGTGGCGTCAACAGTGGGCGAAATAGTACCCTGCAACGATTTTTACGACTATGACGCAAAATACATTGACGATAATTCCGCCCTTCACATTCCCGCGAGAATCCCAGCTGAAAAGATAGAAGAAATCAGAGACCTCGCCGTGAAAACCTACAAGGCTCTCGGCTGCTCGGGGCTCTCAAGAGTAGATTTCTTTATGCACGAGAGCGACGGAAAGATACTGTTCAACGAAATTAACACCATACCGGGCTTCACCTCAATCAGTATGTTCCCCAAACTGTTCGGAGCAGTCGGAATTCCTTACGGCGAACTGATTGACAGGCTCTTTGAGTATGCGCTTGAAAGACAATGAGAGACGGATATATAACTGTAATTGACCGCCATTTTGCCGGCGGAGACGAAGAGCCCGGCTGCGGCGAACTCAGAACCGCCTGCCGCATCGGTGCAAAAGACGGCGCGATAATAATCGAATACACCGAAATTCTTGACGGTGAGAATGACTGCCGCTGTGTAATCACGCTCACGGAGAAAAGAGTTACGATGATAAGAAGCGGAGTTTTCCGCACAACGATTATTTTTGAGAACCGCAAGCGCAATTCCTGCGCCTATCACACGCCTTACGGCGAAATCCTTATCGGAGTGTACACAAACGCACTTTTCTCGGATATGTCCGAAAGCGGCGGCACTCTGAACCTTGCATACACACTTGATAATTCGGGAGATTTAATCTCAGAAAACGAATTGAAAATATCGGTTGAATTAAAGGAAGATTAAGATGTCAGTATTGGTTAAACAGGCAATAACACAAATAAGAACAGCAATTATGGATGCTGCCGGCAGAGCCGTTGCCGACGGCGAGTTTGAGCCCTGCCCGCTCAGCGATTTCATTATCGAAGTGCCCGCAAACAGGGCAAACGGTGATTATTCCTCAAACGCCGCAATGGCGTGGGCGAGGGATCTTCACAAGGCTCCGCGCGCCATCGCGCAGATTCTTGCGGACAGAATGATGCTTGAAGATACCTTTGTCAGCAGGTTTGAAATCGCGGGCCCCGGCTTTATGAATTTCTATCTTGACGATACATTCGGAGCCTGCATAATCGAGGATATCCTCGAAAAGAAGGAAGATTACGGCAAATCCACATACGGCGGCGGCAGAAAAATCAATGTTGAGTTTGTTTCCGCCAACCCCACGGGTCCCATGCATATGGGTAACGCAAGGGGAGGTGCTCTGGGCGACTGCCTTGCGAGTGTGCTCGAATGCGCGGGCTACGAAGTAAGCCGTGAGTTTTATGTGAATGACGCGGGCAATCAGATTGACAAATTCGGTCTCTCGCTCGATATCAGATATCAGCAGCTTTTCCTCGGCGAAAACGCCCCCGAACTGCCCGAAGACAGTTATCACGGCGATGATATAATCGAAAGAGCGAAAGAGTTTGCCGGTATTTACGGCGACAAATATATGAGTGTGTCCGAGCAGGAGCGCAGACAGGCTCTTATCGATTTCGCCCTGCCGAAAAACATTGAAAACATGAAGGTGAATATGAAGAAATACCGTATCAATTACGATACTTGGTTCCTCGAAAGCACCCTTCATAACGACGGCGAATTAAACGAAATTATCAATATTCTCAAGGAAAAAGGTCTCACTTACGAAAAAGACGGAGCGCTCTGGTATAAAAACAGCGAAGTGCTCGCCGAAAGGCTCCGCAGAGAGGGCAAGTCCGATGCCGATATTGAAAAACTTGAACTCAAAGACGAAGTGCTCATAAGGCAAAACGGTAATCCCACCTACTTTGCCGCCGATATAGCCTATCACCGTAACAAACTCGCGGTAAGGGGCTTTGACAGAGCGATAGATGTTTGGGGCGCCGACCATCACGGCCATATTGCCAGGATGAAGGGCGCGCTTGACGCCGTAGGTCTTGACGGAGACCGTCTTGATGTGCTGCTTATGCAGCTTGTAAATCTTATCAAGGACGGCAAGCCCGTCAAGATGAGCAAGAGAAGCGGCAAGGCAATCACCCTGACCGACCTGCTTGACGAAATTCCCATAGATGCCGTCAGGTTTTTCTTCAACACCAGAGAGCCCGGCTCACCGATAGATTTTGACCTTGACCTCGCAATTTCGCAAAACAGCGAAAACCCGGTTTATTACTGCCAGTATGCGCACGCAAGAATATGCTCCATCCTCGCGAAACTCGCCGAGAATAACATTCAGCCGAGAAAATGCACGCTGAAAGAACTTATGCTTCTCAAAGAGGATGAGGAGAAGGAACTTATCCGCCACCTCGCTTCATATACCGATGAAATCATCTCGGCGGCAAAGTATTACGACCCTGCAAAGATTACGCGCTATGCGGTTGAACTTGCAACTCTCTTCCACAAGTTCTATAACGCGCACAGGGTAAACTGCGATGACGAGAGTCTTATGCAGGCGAGGGTGAGTCTGTGTCTGAGTGTTAAGACGGTACTGGCGAATATCCTCAATATGTTCAGTATCACGGTCCCCGACAAAATGTAATCTTCTTCGGTCGGCGAATATACGGCAAAAAACAAACAGACAAGTTATATAGAAGTGCGGATTTTTAACTCGCACTTCTGTTTTTTATTCGTACTGATTTTCATAGGGAATAATTGTTTTGTCTGTTTTCGGCGTCTTTTCGCCTTTGCCGTATCTTGATACTGTCTTCAGTCGAAAATACGCCGTTTTTGCTCGTCTCTTCTCCTCCCTAAGTGCCACTCAGGTAGCAAGATTAATAATTGCTTTTTACAAATGCGCACCCCGTAGGGGTGCGGGTGTCCGGTGGACACCTTCGCGTAACGAAAGCACCGACCGAACCGACAGGTGAGACCGGATATCATCCGCCCGCAATACAGGATATGCGGAGCATCATCATCGTCGCTTGCGCCCCTTCATTGCGAATTTCGCATTGCGCATTGCGAATTAACCAATCGTCCCTTAATTCTGCATTAATAAAAAGGACTGCAATTGTAATATTGCAGTCCGTTTTGCGTTTTATGCTGTTGTTTGGCTGAAAAATGCGCCGATTTGCTTAAAAAACGCCGTTCACGGCGTTTTTCGGCGCGGGAGGTCAAATTATACTCATAACGAAATCGTATGCCTTATTGAAGCAGTCTCTGCCCTTTTTCACTATTGTTGCGATGGTCCAGGCGTGCAGTGATATGATGCCCGTGCCCTCAAATGTTTCGTATCTGATGCCGGCGTCCTCATACTGCTTCGCGAGGTCGTATGCCTCAAAGCGCAGGTAATCCTTTGCCGCGCTTACGATGAATGCGGGCGGAAAATCCTTTGTCACGCGGGGGTAGGAGAGCGCTCCTTCGGGCGTTTCGAGGTAGGCTTTTGCTTCGTCCGGGTCCATTCCGAGAAATGAGCAGACCATAAGATTTATATCAAAAAACTTTGACTGCGGTTTGCTTTCGTCAATCAGGTTTTTGAGGTCAAAACAGCCGCAGTGGCTCACGAGCGCCTTCACATCGAAGGCGTCACTGTGCCTGAAATTTATGCCGAGCGTGTCAAACAGGCTCTTGTCTTTAGCGAGCGCGGCGCATTCGAGTATGTAGTATCCGCCGGCGCTTTCGCCCGCGAGCACGATTCTGTCCGTGTCGAAATTGTATTCGTCCGCCTTGTCAAAGAGCAGGTCAATGGCGGTAAAGATTTCTTTTAACTGTGCGGGAAAAACTTTTCCGGGCGCGTAGGTGTAGGAAATCGAGGCGGTGAAAAAGCCTTTTTCAGCCCAGTTTGCCACATAGGTGTCGCGCATTTCGGTAATTCCCGATATCCAGCCGCCGCCGTGAATGTAGATAAACAGCGGCTTTTTCTCGGCTTTTAGGTCTTTCCTTGTGCAGAGATTTATATACTGCTTCTTCTCGCTTCCGTAGGCGATTTTGCTGTATTCGCAGGTTTTGGGGGTGGGTCTGTGAAGCGCAAGGTAGGCAAGGCCTTCCGTGAAATTATACCAGCAGGTGGCGATTTTCGCGTGCGTGTAAAGTCCTTTGTTCATTTTTCACCTTTCCACTCTGCAAGTCAGAGTAACAATGCCGCTGTCGATAATGTCAACCATTCCGTAATATCCTTCGGCTATCGAGCCGGGATTCATTATGTAGAGCCCGTCTTCATAGCCGCTTGTCTGTTTGTGCGTGTGGCCGTAAAGCACGGCGTCCGCCTTGAGCGACTGCGCTTTTGATATGAGATAAGCCTCGCCGTATTTCACCTTTTCAAGGTAACCGTGAGTGCACAGAATTCTTTTGCCGCCGATTATCAGCATTTCGTTTTCGGGCAGGGACGATAAAAAATCGCAGTTGCCTTTTACCGCCGTAACCGGTCTGCCGTTTATTTCGTAAGTGAGAAAGTCAAGGTCTCTCTCGCCGTCGCCGAGGTAGATTATGCGGTCAGCCTCTTTATGCATAAGAAGGGCCTGCCTGAAATAATAAGGCGTGCCGTGTGAATCCGAAAAAACAAGAAGTCTCATTATTCCGCCGTTTCCGTTTCCGCCGCCGTTTTTCTGCGGGTGAGCATTTCGTTGAGGTATGCGGCAATATCCTCATCCTCGCCCTTTTTGATTATGAAATGTTTCTGTGAGTATTTATCTTTCTTTGCGGTGAATTCTCCGCTCATATCAACGCTTACGCTCATCGGTTTTGAAAGCGCGTAGTATTCTCCGCCGCCTTCAAACGCATACTGCACAGCCGTCAGGTCGAAACTCGGGTTGAGGTACGGCGCCTGACTGCCGCAGTGCAGACGGTAGCAGTCGCACACGGGATTTCCTTCACACTCTTCCTCAAAGCCCGTCTTTATGCTCTTGCCTACATCGTAAGGCGAAAAGACCATGAGATTTCTGTATTTTTCGAGCACCGCAGCCGCCGAAACGGGGTCGGTTTCGATGTTGAATTCTTTGCCCGAAGGATATTTGCCTGCCATTGCAACAATGGAGTGAACCTTTTTGTTAAAGAGATTCGCGTCTTTTCTCAGTGCGGCGGCTATGTTTGTGAAAGTGCCGAGCGTGATAATGGTTACTCCGCCGTCGGGGGCATTCGCGAGCAGGTCAAGGCAGAGGTCAGCGGCATCCTGCGAAGCGCAGGCGCTGCTCTCGTATTTACAGTATTTTTTTGTGATTTCTTTGCTGTATTTTGAATTATCCGGAAGCACTGCCGCGCCCTTGTGAGAGCCCACGGGAATTTCGTCATAACCGTAGTATTCGCTTATCGCCCTGATGGTCGCGTTGCCGTAAATGTTTGAGGTGCAGTTGAGTATTCCGAGCAGTCTGATGCCGTATTTTTCAAGCATTTCAAACATTATCGCCATAGCGCCCGCGTCGTCGCAGTCGGGGCCTATGTCGGTGTCAAGTATAACCGCTCTCTTCTCTTCGCAAAGGGGAGTGTAGGCGGGTTTGCCGAATTCCTCCTCGGAGTTTACTGTCTTCACGGTGTATCTGATAATCCAGAAGATGAGCGCCGCCACCACGATTGCCGCACCGACCGCCACAACATATTTCATTGGCACAAGGTCATACACCTTGTCGCCGAGAATCGTGAAAAGAATTACTCTGGGCAGTATACCTGCGAGCGACATGCCGAGGTAGGGGAGATACCTTACTCTCATTGCGCCGAAAAACAGCGAGCAGAAGTCAATCGGAAGCCCGGCTATACGCATTATGAATATGCTCGATTTTTCGTGTTTTTCGTAAATATCCAGTATTTTTTTGCCGCTCTTGATGCTCTTGATTTTCTTTACTACAAAGGGCCCGCCGAGAATAAGACCGAGCAGATAGGTTACGCTGACCTCGATTATGATGCCGACTGTATTGACCGTGAGGGCGAGCCAGAGTTTCAGCGACATACCGACCGCTATGTAAACCAGCGAGGCGGGCACCACGAGCACCGCGCCTTTTACGGCATATACGCCGAGCACAACCGCCACGGCCTTGGGTATTGAGCCCGCATTTTCAATGAGGGCGCGCACGTCGATATTCTGCAAATCCTTGAATTTGACCAGAATCACCGTTATAACCGCCACGGCGATGATTATTCTTATTGCCAGGCCGAATGAATGCCTGAATCGCATAAATTTCTCTTTCACTTTTATTCTCCTTGACTTTTTCCGGGAAGAAAAAGGTTATTTGTTTCTATTATTACAATTATACTCCCGCGCCGTGATTTTATCAAGAAAAAAAGCATCTCTTCAGGGCAAAAAATGGAGGTTGATTTTATATTATTTTGTGATATAATACATAATCAAGTAAGTATGGATTTCAAAAGAAAGAGAAAACCGTTATGATTACTGCAAAGGAAAAGTATCAGCGCGCGCTGGGCAGTCTGACTTTTGACAGAATGTACGGCTACGTTAAGAAAAATCCTTCCGAAAATATAATAAAACTTATCAACCTCGGCGAGAAGTTTCTGGGCAATACTTTCCCGAAGAAGAATTTTGAGGCTTTCCGCAATGCCGTGAGCGACCCTGGCAGCGTCTGGTACGGCTATGCCGAAAGAATCATCAACGAGTGTGACGGCGGTTACATCAAAAAACTTCTTATGGCTCTCGGGCTCGGGGCAGGTGTTGCAGGCACAAAAGCGGTGCGCGCCAACAGAGAAAAATACAAGTGCAATATTCCGTTCATTATGCTTCTCGATCCCACCAGCGCCTGCAATATGAACTGCAAGGGCTGCTGGAGCGCGGAATACGGCCACAAATCAAATCTCTCGCTCGATGAAATGCGCAGCATAGTTGACCAGGGTACGAAAATCGGCACTCATGTATATATGTTTACGGGCGGCGAGCCCCTCATCAGAAAGAACGATATTCTCACCCTCTGCCGCGAAAACCCCAACTGCGCTTTCCTCGCTTACACCAACTCCACTCTCATAGATGAGAAACTCTGTGAAGAGGTTAAAGAAGTAGGCAACCTCACCTTCGCCGTGAGTATTGAGGGCACACCCGAAAGCAACGACGAGCGAAGAGGACAGGGCGCCTATGAGCACGCAATCAGGGCTATGGACCTGCTCAGGGAGCACGGCATCTTTTTCGGCATTTCCGTTTGCTACACGAGCAAAAATGTCAGCGAAGTGACGAGCGACGAATTTCTCGATTATATGATAGAAAAGGGCGTAAGATTCGCCTTCTATTTCAACTATATGCCCGTAGGCCATATGGGCGACGCGGACCTGATTCCGCGCCCGGACCAAAGAGCGCATATGTACACCTGGCTCAGAAAAGTCAGGGATTCAAAAACGGGCAAGCCCCTGTTTTTCCTCGATTTCCAGAATGACGCGGAATATGTGGGCGGCTGCATAGCAGGCGGCAGAAACTATTTCCACATCAACTCCGAAGGCGATATGGAGCCCTGCGTTTTCGTTCATTATTCGGACTCCAACATAAGAAACAAAACCATACTCGAAGGTCTCCACAGCCCGCTGTTTATGGCTTACTATCATAACCAGCCGTTCAACGACAATCACCTCAGGCCCTGCCCGATGCTCGAAAATCCGGACTGCCTGCGTAAGATTATCGCCGACACCGGAGCGCAGTCTACAGACCTTATCCAGAAGGAAGATGTAAACACCCTCTGCTCCAAGTGCGATAAATTTGCCGCGGAATGGAAGCCCATAGCTGACAATCTCTGGCAGACTATGACTCACCCGGACCCCAAAACGCAGTTTTACCGCGACACGGACGAGGCAAAAGCCGGAAAATAAAACTCAATACTTAAGGGGTGCTGATTATTCGGCTGAGATTATACCCATGAACCTGATCCCGGTAATTCGGGCGTAGGAACAGAGTATCACTGATTATCAAAGCACCCGGAAAACAGCCGGGTGCTTTTATTTTTACATATTACAAACGGAGGAATTAATATGAAAAACGAATCTAAAACTTTCGTGCTTGCCGAGTCGGCAATCATGCTCGCGCTCTCCGCGACGCTTTACACCGTAAGTGAATTCATCCCCTGGCCCACATGGATTCAGGGCGGAGGAGTCACGCTTTTCGCCAGCGTGCCGCTGATAGTGCTCTCTTACAGAAGAGGCTTTAAGGCAGCCCTGCCCGCCTCTTTCCTGCTCGGCCTGTTTGAACTGTTTATGGGGCTTAAAAACTTCGCCTGGGTAAAGGGCCCCGTTTCCTATGCCGTGGTTGCCCTTTTTGACTACATCCTCGCTTTCGGTGTTTTAGGCTTAGGAGGACTTTTCAGAAACAGGAAGGGAAGCACCGTCGCAAAACTGACGGCCGGAGCGGTCGTGACAAACGCGCTCAGATTTGTCTGCCACTTCATCAGCGGAATAACCGTATGGAGCGAATATACGCAGGGTAACGGCGGATTTACCAACCTTGATTCGCTTGTTCACGGCATTACAAAAGGCTCGGTCATTTATTCCGTAACCTATAACGGCGGCTATATGCTGCCCGAAACGGTTATCGCCGTAATCGGCTGCGCGGCGATTGCTCTCGTTCTGCCGAAAAAAGCGGTAGCAAGATATTCACAGGGTGTTACCGCCTCAGCAGAGAAATCACAGGAAACTGCACAAAGCGAAAACAATAATGCCGAATAAAAATATTGAAAACAAAATGCGGATATGGTAGAATAATCGGGAAGTCAATCATTTGGGAGGGCAGTATCAATGCCTAAGAGAAAAGATTATATTTCCTGGGACGAATATTTTATGGGTATCGCGATGCTTTCGTCTTACCGCAGCAAAGACCCCAACACCCGTGTCGGCGCCTGCATCGTGAATGACAAAAACCGCATTATGTCAATGGGCTACAACGGTTTCCCCATGGGCTGCAGCGACGACGAGTTTCCCTGGGACAGAGCGGGTGAAGAATACAATACAAAGTATCCCTATGTCTGCCACGCGGAGCTTAACGCAATTCTCAACGCGCGCGGCACAAACCTCGAAGGCTGCAAGATTTATGTTGCGCTTTTCCCCTGCAACGAATGCGCCAAAGCGGTTATTCAGTGCGGCATAAAAGAGGTCATCTATCTTTCCGATAAATATGACGGCACGCCCGGCAACAGAGCGTCGAAGAGAATGTTTGACGCGGCGGGGGTGAAGTACAAGAAAATCGAAATTGACCGCAAAGGAATTATGATCGATTTCACAGTAGAAAACATCTGACCGGTCGTAGAATAAACGGCGAAAAACGAACAAAAAAAAGAAGAAGAGGACTGCAAGTTTTTGATTTGCGGTCCTCGTTTTTTATTCAATCAAATTTACATAAGGAATAGTTTATATTTTTTGTTCTCGACTCTTTCCGTCCTTTGCCGTATCTTGATACTGTCTTCATTCGCAAATGCTCCGTTTTCGCTCGTCTCTTCTCCTCCCTAAGTGCCATTGAGGAAGCAAGATAAATACTTGTTTTTGATAAATGGGCATTCCGTAGGGGCGGATATCATCCGCCCGCCAAACAGGATATGCGTGAGCATTGGCCCTCTACAATTATGGAGAGGGTGCCCCGAAGGGGCGGGTGTGGTTAATGCGGAGCATTACAATCGGAGCAGCGCTCCCCTCAATTCTGCGTTCTGCATTCTTAATTCTGCATTAATAAAAGGCTGTAAGCGTTATGCTTACAGCCTTGAAACTTTGTTGTAATTATCAGAACGGATTGTGGCCTGTGGCGAGGCGGACTATGAAGCCGATGAATTTGCCTGCGGCTTCGCCGTATTCCTCAACATAGTAGTCATACTCAATGCCTTCTGCAATCAGGACAGGCTCCGTGTTTTCGCCGAGTCCGAGTTCCTTCAGTTTCTGAAGGACGAGGCGGGCTATCACTATGTTGCCTTCGGCATTGGGGTGCACCGAATCGCGGGCGATATATTCTCTGTGCCCGTTCATCGCAGTTGCCACATCAACTATTTCATACGCGCCGGGATGTTCTTCGAGGTAGCCGTATATCATATCGTTCACGGTGTTTGTGCCGTGCTTGTATGCGCCGCCGAGCAGCCCGTACCACGAGCAGAGCACCGTCTGCGCAAGGATTACGGCATCGGGGTTGAGTGCTTTGATTTCGTCAATGATTTTTGCGAAATTCTCAATCATATTTGCGGTGAGCTGCTTGTATCTCGGCGTTTCGATGCCTGCCACAAGGCCTACCGCTATGCCTACAACGCCCTCGTCGGTGAAATAATCGTTGCCGCCGATTGAGAGGCTGATTATCTCCGCGTCTTTTATGAGGGAGCGTGCGTATTCGTTTTCGGTCACCTGAATGAGCAGGCCCTCGGTTGTCCTCGCGGATCGGCCGATGTTGTAATAGTTGTATCCGTTAGTGTTTGCGACTATCGCTCCGTATGACGCCTCTTCGGGGTTTTTCACTCCGAAGCCCTGGGCAATCGAGTCACCCATAAGCAGGTAGTCTGTTTCCGCCTGCTGTGCCGCCGCCGTTGCCGCAAGAGTAAAGAGCAGGGCAAAGGTAAGCAGAAGCGATATCGTTCTTTTGATTGTTTTCATTTATTTACCCCTCCCGGTATCCCCGTAATCAGAATTTACCGCCGCCGCCACCGTGGCTTATGCCGCCTCCGGAAACGTGGATGCTCGTGCCGCCGAAGTGACCTCCCGAGCTTCCCGAGCCGCCGGAATCTTTATGCGTATCTTTGGGCTTGGGCATTGCGGAAACATTAGAGTAAAGGAATATATCATCCTGATTTGCAATATTGAGCGAATCGGAAACAGCATACTCTCTCGCGTTGCTCTTGATGCCTACGCTCTTGAGTTTGCTCTTCATGGGTGAAGTGCCGAGCGCGCCCGAGATAACGCCGAGAATAGCGCTGATTACAGATGAGCGCCCTGCGGGGAAACTCTTTTCGACCTCCGGAATCGGGAGTTCGTTTTCGTCGCCTTCACCCTCAATCCAGATATCATAGATATCGCCGTTTGCGCCCGACTCAATCAGTTCACTTGATTCGTAAGCGAACGCGGCAAAAGCCTTGTAGTAATCGCCGCCGCTCAGGTAGGGGAGCATAGTTTCTTCTATTCTCTCGATGCCCGCGTCGGTTATGTATTCAAGGCATACGCCGCAGGTGGATATCCAGTAATCCCTGTCAGCCATTGAAATTGCGAGCGCTACGGCATCGCTGCCGTATTCGCCGTTGTCAATATAATCATCGGCAAAAGTCATCATATCGTAGTAGCCGTAGTCCTGCATATCGTCAACGGTTACCACGATTATATTCACGCCGCATTTTTCGCTGAGTTCTTCAAGGTAGGAGGCAAGCTGAGTCTTTTCGTCGCCCGAGAGAAGATTTGCGCCGTCACTGAGTTTGTCGGAATAGGCGGCCGCGCTTATCGCAAGTGAAACAACGAATACAGCCGCAAAGACAAGGGCGAGAATTCTGCATACTTTCTTCATATCACACGCCCCCTTATCTCAGAAACAGGAACTGAATCAGAAATGAAGCGGCCGCAACACCTGCGGCGATTGCCGCGAAGTATTTGCCGTATTTCGCCTTGTCCATAGGCAAGTCGCCGACGAATTTGCCGGTCTGACCGTTCATGGCGAAGGTGTATTTCTGATTGTTCCAGGTGGTGTTGAGGAGCCATACGGGGCAAAGGGTATATTTTGCCCTGCTGTTTGAAAGATTGATTGTGCTGCTCTCAACTTCCACCGAGGCGTAGTTGCTTACTGTGGATTTGAAGGCTTCTTCGGTGCTCGCCTTTATTCTTTCGTTAGCTCTCACCGCCGATTCTTCGGCATCCACATCATATTTATCTGCAAGGAAGCCCGCAAGGTAAGCCGTCTGAAAATCAACCGCTTTGCTGAAATCATAAGGCTCTATGGACTCCATCAGCGTATCGTCGATATTTTTTGAGCCGTCAACGGGCACATTCGTGAAAGAGAGCGTGCCGCTGCGGTTGATGCCGTAATGGGAAGTTTCGGTGTAGATATTGAGAGCGTCTTCCCACACCCTCGTTTTGGTGGCTTTGTATTTTATGTCCGCCTCGGCATCGGCATCGAAAAGCCAGAAGGGAACATATATGCCCTTGATTTCGTCAATGTGATTCTGATCTTTGAATACGGAGGGAACAAGTTTTTTGCCCTCAAGGTGATGCATAAGGCCCGCCTTTGCGGCTTCTTTGTCAAGCTGGAAAGGAATAACATAATCGGGCTTGAGCATACCGCTGAACTGATCCATCATCACTACGGGGTTTCCGCAGTAGGGGCAGGAGGTGGCGGCTGTGTTTTCGTCGCCTATTATTTCTCCTCCGCAGCTTTTGCATACATAAGAGCGCAGATTGCTCGCTTCGCCCTCATCCCATTCGGAGCCCGCAGGCACATCCCACTGCATATTATCCTGCGGTTTGTCGAGCGTGAGGTCAAAGGCCGCCAGAGCCTCCATCTCAAACTCGGTGTCGCAGTAGGGGCATTTCATTTTCTGAATGCCGCTGTCAAACGCGAGCGCGCCGCCGCAGTTAGGGCACTTGTATTCTTGAATTTCTGCCATCGGAAAATCTCCTTGATAAAACATTCTGCCGTACAGGCGCACCTGTACGGCAGTTATTTGCCTGCTGATTACTGAGCGTCGTTTTCGTCAAAAGCGTCTCCGCACTCGGGGCAGAATTTGGGAGGATTGTGGGGATCTTCGGGAGTCCAGCCGCATTTGTCGCACTTGTAAACGGGTGCGCCGGCAGGTCTCTTTGCTCCGCAGTTAGCGCAGAATTTGCCTTTGTTCACAGCGCCGCAGGAGCATTTCCAGCCTTCGTCGTCGGGCTTCTTTGCGCCGCATTCGGGGCAGAAGTTGCCTGTGGCTGTTGCGCCGCAGGAGCATTTCCAGCCGGCTGCCGCGGGTGCTGCGGGTGCCGCGGGATTTGCGTTCTGCTGCTGACCCATAGCGTAAAGGTTGGCGGCGTTCATCGCTCCGCCTGCATTCATAGCCATACCCATGCCTACAAAGCCGTTCATTGCGCCGGATTCGTTGGATGCCGCTGCTCTCATTGCGTCGGCTGTTGCGCCGGTGATTGCCGCTGCGCCCATGGTGGGATCCTTGTAAACGGCAGTTGCCTGAATCTGCTTGATGCGTTCCTGATCCTCTTCGGGAAGAGTGACGGAGCCGAGAGCCACGGAAACAACTTCAAGGCCCCTGATTTCGCCCCACTTCTGCGAAAGAACCTGGTTCATCGCATTTTCGAGGTCGGTGGTGTGGGTTACTATCTGGTTGGGACGGATTTCAAGATCGCTGAGCTGACCGAAAGCGGGCTGAAGAGCGCTGACGAATTCGGTTTTGAGCTGAGTGTCAAGTTCGTCTCTCTTGTATTCTGTGGTTACGTTGCCGCAGACATTGGTGTAGAAAAGAAGGGGATCGGCGATTCTGTAGGAATAAACGCCGCTGCATCTTATGGATACATCGATGTCAAGGCCGATTTTGGAATCAACAACTCTGAAGGGGATGGGATTCGCGGTGCCGAATTTATTATCAACGAGTTCCTTGGTGTTGAAGTAATAAACTCTCTGGTCTTTGCCGGTGTCACCGCCGTAGGTGAATCTTCTGCCGACTATTTTGAAAGTCTCTTTGATTGATTCCTTGAGATTGCCGGTGAAGATTGAGGGCTCGGTGGATGTGTTATAGATGAATTCGCCGGGCTCTGCGCAGACCTCAACGATCTTGCCCTGCTCAACGATAATCATGCACTGGCCGTCTGCAACGGCGATGCCGGAGCCGTTTGAAATAATGTTGTCATTGCCTTTGGTGTTGGAGGAACGGGAGGTAATCTGCTTGGTGCCTCTCGTCATAAGTACATCTTTGGGCATAGCCTCGCAATAGAAAAATTCCTTCCACTGATCGGCAAGTGTTCCGCCTAATGCGCCGGCGGCTGCTCTTATAAGGCCCATAGGTAAAGTCTCCTTTCAAATTTTATAAAAAAATTATATCAATTAGGCGAAAAAAAGTCAACAATTCCGCCCTTTTGCCCGCTTGTATGTTTGCACAATAATAATTGTATTTATAGTTGAAAACACACAAAAACGTACTTTTATATTGAAAATATATAGTGCTTATGTTAAAATTACACGGATAATACAGGTTGCGAAAGGGGAGAAAAGCCTATGACTTCCGAAGCGGTTCGCGAAGAAAACACAAACGAAACCGCCGGTCTTCAGGCGGCGCATAAAGACAGACGGTATGTAGGCACCAAAGAAACCGCGGCTTATATTCTTTACGACATAGCGCAGTCCTTCAATATCAACAAATACAGTGATATTTTTATCACCGATATTGTCAAGATAGGGCTCAGATTCCAGAGTATTGTCAGTTTTGTGGTCGGTCTGTGGGATATGGTCAACGACATTTTCCTTGCCGCCATTGTTGACAAAACAAGGACAAGATGGGGCAAATTCAAGCCCTGGCTTATCATTTACGCAATCCCCGGCCTCGTGCTCTATACCCTTTACTGGACCATGCCCGTCACAATCGGCGGTATGGGCAAATACGATATCGGCAAACTGATATTCTTTCTGCTTTTCAGTCTGATTCAGAATCTCGCCGATTCCACCAAGGGTATCGCAAGGACCGGTATGCTCGCAACGATTACCCCCAATATCATTGACAGAACCAGGCTTATCACCGAAGCAAACCTGCTCTCCGGTTTCGTTGAAAAGGGTCCCGAAATCATAATGGGCGTGCTGATTGACCTCGTAAACCACGGCAAACTCAAAATCAAGATGCCTTCGCTCTACATTTCCGCAGGCGTTTTCTGCAGCATTGTGAGCGGCGCTTTCGCGATTGCGTTTGCCTTCATAGCAAAAGAGAGAGTCAATCAGACTGTTGACAAACCGAGTATCAAGGCGAGTTTCAAATCAATACTCACAAACAAGCCGCTGCTGCTCATAACCCTTTCCGAATTCCTCGGCGCTTTCAGCATCGGCTCCGGCGTAAACTATTACTACATCAACGTTCTCGGCCTTGCCACGATGTCCACCATAGTCGGCATCCCGGGCGCGATAGTTTCCCCGATTTCCTATTCTTATGTTCCCTGGGCAAGAAAGAAATTCTCCACCAAGACCCTCTGGGTTTTCGGCTCGCATATCAACGACTTCCTCATGGTCGGTGTTTTCCTGATAGGTTCAATCAACAAGAACTACAAGAAACTCGGCGCCATGATACCGGCATTTATGCTGCGTGAAACAATCTGGATGTTCTTCTGGGGCATAAGGTCTGTTATTCCCGAAGAGATGCGAAACGAATCCATCGACTACGGCGAATGGAAAAACGGCTACAGAAACGAAGGCCTTACGGGCGTAGCAAAAGAACTGCCCAGAAAACTTATCAACACCTTCGGCAATACCATCAAAGCCGCAATTCTCCACAAGGTAGGCTATGTGGAAGGCGCGGGCTTCGGCGGTCAGTCCGAAAAGACCGAGTATTCACTCTTCTGGATGTGCACCATTCTTCCCGTTATCACAAGCATACTTTCCATCGTGCCCAAACTCTTCTATGACCTGAGCGGTGGAAAGAAGGAAAGAATGTATGCGGAACTTTATGAGAGACGCGCGGCGATAGCGAATGAAGTTAACCAGATGAAAGACGAACTCGACGCGGATGCGGTCGGCGAATAAACGGCGAAAAACAAACAAAAAAGTAAAAGAGGACTGCAAGTTTTGAACTTGCGGTCCTCTTTTTATACAAGCGGAGCGAAACGCTCCTTCTTTGCAAATTGTTTTATTCGTCTTTACTGAGTTTCGATGTGCTTCTCTGTGCCATAACAAGCCTTGCGTAGATTCCGTTTTGCTGCAGCAGTTCACGGTGGGTGCCCGTTTCGGCTATTCTGCCTTTTTCCATAACCACGAGCCTGTCGGCGTTTCTCAGAGTTGAAAGGCGGTGGGCGATTGCGAAAGTTGTTCTGCCCTTTATGAGCCTTGCGAGGGCCTGCTGAATCTGCTCCTCGGTCTCGGGGTCGAGTGCGCTCGTTGCTTCATCGAGTATCAGTATTTTCGGATTCCTGAGCACCGCGCGCGCGATTGAAATTCTCTGCCTCTCGCCGCCCGAAAGATTGTGGCCGTCTTCACCCACAACGGTGTTGTAGCCGTCAGGCGCAGCCATAATGAAGGAGTGGGCGTTTGCCGCCTTTGCCGCCGCTATTATTTCGCCCGGCTGAGCGTCCGGCCTTGCGTAAGCGATGTTTTCATATATCGTGCCGGTAAAGAGGAAATTCTCCTGAAATACCACGCCGAGCTGCTCTCTGAAATCGTGCTGATTCATATCCCTTATATCCGTGCCGCCTATTGTGATAGAGCCGGAGTCCGCGTCATACAGGCGCATAATAAGGTTAATAAGCGTGCTCTTGCCCGCTCCGGAGTGACCGACCAGACCTATCATTTCGCCCTGCTTAACCGTTAAATCAATGTCCTTGAGCACGGGCTCATACGCCTTGTAGCCGAAGCGCAGGGAGGATATCACAAGGTCTCCGTCAAGCACGGCGGGTTTCGGGTCTTCCGCGTCTTCCACATCGTGCTTTTCGTCAACAATTTCAAATATCTTGATAAGTGAAGCGGCAACGTCGCCGAGCCTCTGCGGAAGGCTGCTCATCCATCTGAGCGGCTGATAGATATAGGCAAGGAAAAGAGTGAATTCAAGCAGCTGGCCCGCGCTTATGGAGCCGGTGATTACCATCCTGCCGCCGAAATAGATTACAAAGAATTCGCCTATTCCCATAACAAACGACAGAATCGGAAAGGCTATTGCCCACAGGTGCTCGTTGCTTGTGCTCACCTTAGCAACCTTCCTTGAAGCGGCTGAAAATTTTTTGATTTCGCGCTCCTCGCTGCCGAAGGTTTTTACAACTCTTATACCTCTTACTATATCGTGTAGAATTGAGTTTTCTCTCGATTCGCAGCGCCACTGCTTCTGATATCTCACCTTGACCGTTGACCAGAATTTGTGAATTGCGTAAGTAACAAGCGGCACGGGTATAAGCACCACGAGTGTCAGCAGGGGGCTGATGCTCAGCAAGATAATAAGAATCACTATGAACATAAGCAGTTTTTCGAGTGCGTACATTCCCTGCTCAACTATGAAACGCTTGACTTTGTCGGTGTCATTGCTCACCCTCTTCATAAGGTCGCCCGACGTTTTCTGCGACATTGAGGAGGCGGAGAGGCGCTGTACCTTGTCATACACGAGCACCCTCAGGTCGTTTGAAAGGTCGCCGCTCGCGATGTTTGCCTTGCGTTTGCTGAATATATTGAATACTTTGCTGAGAATCTGTGTGCCCGCCATCAGCGCGGCGACAATCGCAATACCGCGTGTTTTGTCCGCGTGCGGAAGAGTATTGTTATAAAGATAATCGTCAATGAGCCTTGCGTTGAGTACCGGCAGAATTGCCGAGCAGATTGATGAAAGAATTACAAAGAACGATGCAAACAGCAGCACGCCCGTGTAAGGCTTCGCGAGGGACAGCAGTTTCTTTGCGAGGTAGCCCTTTTCCACGCAGAAAAGGCAGGTGTTCAGACCTTTTGCATAGTGTCTGCCGCATTTGGGGCATACCCTGAAGCCTTCTTTCGAAATCTCGGTTTCTTCGCCCGTGCTTATGTAGTGGTTGATTACCTTGCAGAATTCGCCGATTTCTTCAACGCATCCCATTGAAAATCTGCATACTTCAAGGCTCTCGCACATATCGGCAGGGGAGTTAACGGGCACAAGTTCAAGCGTGCCGCAGCCGACGTAAGGGCGTATCACAAGTTCTTCAATTCCGTCAATTGACGCTTCAAACAGAGTTTTGCCGCCGAGCGAAGCGGTCACTGTGCCGTCGCTGAAAAGCAGTGTTCCGGTGCATATTTCTCCCGAGGGGGCAATATCAAATTTCGCCTGAGTGAGCAAGGTAATTCACCTCCTTACATCCGGTAGTTGTTTATCAATAAAGGTAGGGCTCGAGTTTTCTGCGGCTCTTTTTGGGTATGGAGTCGAAATCCAAAATCCTGTATCTGTTGCCGTCAACATCAATCAGGTCAAAGCCCTTTTCGTGGTAGCGTATGTTTTTGGTAAGATCCTTCACGGTGAAGTTTCTCTTTAAGTCGCCGAGCATCACGTCAAAATAGAAGTTGCCGAATTTTTCGCGGATTGAAAGAATTTCGGTGATGACGGGGCTGAAATATCTCTGCGAAAGTTCTTCATTGATGAGTTTTTGATTTTCTTCTGAAAAATCCGAAATATGCTCTATGATGCCGAGTTCTTTCTTATCAATATCGGATATGCAGACATAGTCATCGGGGAAAGAGAGCGGCAGAGCCCTTGCGAGCACCACTCTTTTGTATTCCGTGCCGTTAATTACGGCTCCCAGGAAGCCCTTCTCTGTTCTGAAAAAGCTGCAGGAATCCGGAGATAAATATTCCGCCTTGAGAGTATCGGGGGAGATGGTCTGCTGTTCGTTATTCTGCGTTTTGTTCATTGCTCTGCTCCTCCTCTTCGCCGTTATTTGTGCACGAATCGGCGCCTATCGCTATGGTCTTGAGCGCTTCGGACTGAATCTTGTATAGCCTGAAGAACTCGCCTTTCTTTTCGATCAGTTCGGCAAAGGTGCCGTATTCGACTATCGTGCCCTCGTCAATTACCGCCAGGTAATCGGCGTCTCTCAGAGTCGAGAGCCTGTGGGCGATTGCGATTGTCGTGCGCCCCTTTGACAGTTTCGCGAGTGAATTCTGTATGTTTCTCTCGGTTTCGGTGTCCATCGCGGCTGTCGCTTCGTCAAGGATAAGAATCTTGGGATTCTGAATTATCGTCCTTGCGATTGATATCCTCTGCTTTTCGCCGCCCGAGAGTCTCTGACCTCCCGCGCCTATTCTTGTTTCGTAAGCGTCGGGCAGTTTCATAATATAATCGTGGGCGAAAGCGGCTTTGGATGCGGCAATCACCTCATCCATTGAAGCGTCGGGCTTTGCGTATCTGATGTTATCCGCAATACTTCCGGCAAACAGATATATATCCTGCGAAACGAGGCCTATGTTTCTGCGTATGTCGGCGAGTTTCACGTCTTTCACATCATAGCCGTCGATTTTTATGCTGCCCTCTTTTGCATCGTAGAGCCTTGAAATAAGGTTTGCTATGGTCGTTTTGCCGGCGCCCGTTTTGCCCACTATACCGAGCATATCTCCCGCCTTCACTTCAAGCGAGAGTTTTTTGATAACGGGCCTTGCGGGCTCATATTCAAATTCAAGTTCGTTTATTTCAATGTCGCCCCTGAGATTGTCAAGGGGTATTGCATTTTCTTTTTCGGTGATTTCGGGCTCCGCGTCGCAGATTTCAAACACTCTTGTTGCGGCGTCCGCGCATCTTGACCACCAGTTGGTGACCCAGGCAAGGAAGCCGAAGGGCTCCTTGAGCATTTCAAGGTAGACAATGAAACTCAGCAGAGTGCCCGCCGTCATTGTGCCGCGCGCAACAAGTACACCTCCGTAGCCGAGCACGGCAGTTGAAAGCAGCATCGCGAGTATTTCCATAATCGGAAACAGCGTTGCCTCCGTAACATTGAGTTTCACTTCGGCGTTTCTTACATCCATGCTCATATTGCTGAAGCGGTCAAGTTCGTCATCCTCTTTGGCAAAAGCCTTGATAACTCTCTGGCCGTTGATGTTATCGGAAAGCACGGAGCCGATTCTTGAGTGGAAAACCCAGACCTTGTGGTGCATCCTGCGGAAGAATCTGTCGCCGAATACGAGCGTCACAATCAGCAGGGGAGCGGAGAGCAGGGCAAAGAGCGAGAGCCGCCAGTTCATCTTGAGCATAAGAATAAGCACGCCGATTACAGTTGCGCCGTCGATGATTATTCTCGGTATGCCGTCGGTGAAAAACCAGTAGATGTTTGTAGCGTCCCTCATAACCCTGTTCATCAGCGAGCCGGTCTGCTTTGAAGAATAGAAGTTTACCGAAAGGCGCTGCATCGCTTCAAATATTTTCACCTTGATGTCATACATTACCTTCGGCATAATCGTTGCGGACATATACTGCTGAATCATCGTGAGCACCACATTGAGAATGCGCACTCCGATAATTCCGAGCACAAGCACGCCGAGCGCCTTGAGAAGCTCAGCCTGCGGAAGAGAGTCTGGATTTGAAAGCACGTTGTCGTAAAGACTTCTTGTGCTTATCTGCGGCACAAGCACCTGCACGCCCGCTGATGCGACCATAACGAGCACTATTGTCGCAATCTGCGGCACGTGGCCGCCGAAAAACTTGATAAGACGCACAGCGGTGGCGGAGTTTTTGGAATGCTTTCTGCAGAAATCCTTGCCGGGAGGGCAGGGGGCGCCGCAGCGCTTGCATACGCCGTGATCGTCGGGCCTTTCCGGAATTTCGATATTTCCCGTATCCTTATATGTATTGAATACTCTTACGAAGTCGGCGAAATCGCCGAGTTTACCCAGAGAAAACCATACAAGCGGCTCTGCCTCCCCGTCCTTATAAAGAATAAGCCTGCCCGTGGAAAGGTAACTCTCAGTTTCCAGATAATCAATATCGGAAAGGGGAATACTCTTAACACAGCCAAGCGTGAATTCGGGTTCAACCGGTGTATGGTTTTTCTTGATTTTGGCAAGTTTCTCCTCGCCCGTCACGATATACAGCCCTTTTTCATCAAAGAAAATACGGGCATCGCACAGGCACTGTTCATTATCCATATCGCCGCCTACGGAAAACAGAATGCCGTCCGTTGACAGCCCCGCTTCATTGAGAGCGCGGCACAGCGAAGGATAAAAGTCGTTTCTTCCTCTTTTTTCGGGTGGATGTTTTCTCTTTCTTCCTGGTAATCTCATAACAGTTAAAGCAACTCTCTGAAATAAAGTCCTCTTGTATATTTTTCCGTGTTTATTCCTCTGTTGTATTTTTCGATTATATCTTCGCATTCCTCACCGCTTTCAACGGTGAAGTAGAGAAGATGATAATCGAATGGAAATTCGTTTTTTCTGTCAAAATTGCATACCGGCAGGGAGTTGAAAATGAAACTGCAGCCGTTTTTGCACCTGACCGGGAAGCGCGCCCCCGTCCTGTCAACCAGGCAGCTCTCTTTCCCGCACTCTTTGCAGGAGATTTCGTTGGCAACGGGGCAGTTTCTTGTGACCATAACAGGCAGGTTTCCGTAAAGTAATACGCCTTTACAGACGTCATTCCCGAGCCCTGCGGCGTCTCTTATGCCCGTTTCGGGTGAGATGAGCGTATCTTTGGCTCCCAGGGCGGAATATTCTCTGAGCGAGAGGGTATTCATGGCGTTTGTACCTATTCCGCAGGCAAAATCCATACCGGCTTTTTTCGCCAATGCGATGCCGTCAAGGTTACAGCACCAGGCGAGCGAAACGCCTGTATTCTTAAGAACAGCAAGCCTTTCAAGATAATAATCCGAATTTAAAAAAACATTTACCGGCACTTCCGCCGCGATTTCGGCGCCGGATGAAACAAGTTTTTTCACCGTTTCTTCGCCCGTTTCCGGCGGAATTATGATTCTTGCCGCGTTTTGCGGTATTTTTGTTATCTGTGATTCGGAAAAGTAGTGTATATGAAGCGCCGGAGAAGATGTTGTTTTGACGCTCTTTGTAAAGTTAAACGGCTTTACAAACTTTTCCGGAGTTTCGGCGATTTTTTCCGTAAGTCCCGCGAGTGCATCCCTGCGCAGAGCATTGAGCGAGGCTGCCGAAAGGTATAATCCGGGCTCAATTTCACATTTTATTTCGCCGGGAGCATACTGTGTGCCGCCGAGTTTGCCGAGCCTTGCCTGTGCTTCTTCATCCGTCAGACTTCTGCTCACCGCAGGCGCGGGTTTTTCGGGCGAAACGGCGGTGAAGAATTTGCCCTGAGATGAGGCGGTAAGCGCTGCTTCCTCCGCCGTTACTTTCAGAAGCATATCCGCCGTAAATTTCTGATATTCTTTTTCGTAAAGTTTTTCCAGATCTTTGAGCACGGAGGAGGCGTTTATCACATCCTGCTTCGTGCGTATGCCGAACATATCTTTACCGCGTTTTCCGTCATAATAGCCCGTGGTGAAACCCGAGCGTGAAAATACGGATTCGAGCGCAGATTCAAGTTCTCTGTCCTCTTTGCCGTCAAGGGCGTTTCTGCACACCTTTACTGCGGCCGCCACATATTCGGGCCTCTTCATTCTGCCTTCTATCTTAAGGGATGAGATACCTTCGCTTTCAAGTTCTTTCACCTTGTGAACGAGTGATAAATCCTTGAGGCTCAGGTTATATCCGCCTTTGCCGTTCACACCGAAGGGCAGACGGCAGGGTTGGGCGCAAAGGCCTCTGTTTCCGCTTCTGCCGCCTATCACGCTGCTCATAAGGCACTGCCCCGAAAGGCACATACACTGAGCGCCGTGAACGAAATGCTCAAGGTCAATATCTGTGCCGGCGGCAATCTTTTTTATTTCATCTTTTGTCAGTTCTCTGGGGAGCACCGCTCTCACAAAGCCGAGTTCCTTAAGCAGGTTAATGCCGAATTCTGTCTGCACGCTCATCTGGGTGGAGGCGTGAAGAGGCATTTCGGGGCACACTTCTCTTGCGAGCGCCGCTATACCCAGATCCTGCACTATCAGCGCGTCAACTCCCGAGAGAGCCGCCTGCTTTATTTCTTCATACGCTTTTTCGAGTTCGGTGTCGGTTACAAGCGTGTTGAGGGTGAGGTAAACTTTTACGCCTCTTTCGTGGCAGTAACGCACTGCCGCGGCGGTCTCTTCGTGCCCGAAGTTTTCGGCGTTTCTGCGTGCGTTGAAGGCTTTACCGCCGAAGTAAACCGCATCCGCTCCGCAGCGTACAGCCGCCGTGAGCGCGGGCATACCTCCCGCGGGGGCGAGTATTTCCGCTTTCACTTCAGACCGCCCAGCGCTTCAAGTTCTTTTTTGAGCGCGGCAACTTCTCTTCTTGCGAGTTCCGCGTCGGTTCTGTTTCTCGCGGCGTCTTCAAGGTAGGCCTGAATCTGAGTGCGCAGGTTATCGCAGTCTCTTTCGCTCTTCTTATATAAATCAATGTATTCGAGAGCGGTGAGCACTGCCGCCTGGGTTACGGAGACTCTGGAGTTTGACTGAACGAGGGCATTGATTTTGCCGTCAAGTTCTTTGCCGAGCTGCTCCAAATATTCAGGATCGTCATCGGTGTTTATGTTGTAGTATTCGCCGCCGATGATGAGTTTGATTTTTTCCATATTTATCCCTCATTTTTCCAAAATCGTATTCTCCGTATATGATACAACATTATTCGGAAAAAATAAAGTGTTTTTTCTGCTTCTTTTTCGTTGCGGCGCTCTGCCGTATGTGATATAATATACGCTGAATAATCACGGAGAGAATGAAATGAGTTTACTGATTGCGCTTATATACCTTGCATTTATCAGCCTCGGTCTGCCCGATTCACTGCTCGGCTCGGGCTGGCCCGTTATGCGCGCGGAGATGAACGCCCCTATATCCGCCGCGGCAATTATAACTTCTATTATTTTTCTTTTTACCATAATATCCGCTCTGCTCTCCGATAATCTTATAAGGAAATTCGGCACCGGCAAGGTGACCGCCTTCAGCGTGCTTCTCACCGCCGTTTCAATGCTCGGCTTTTCCTTCTCGGCACACTTCTGGATGCTGTGCCTGATTGCCGTACCTTACGGCTTCGGCGCGGGCGCGATAGATGCCTGCCTCAACAATTATGTCGCCCTCAATCTTTCATCGCGCCACATGAGCTGGCTTCACTTCTGCTGGGGGCTCGGCGCGGTAATCAGCCCTTATATTATGGGCCTTTCCATCTCCACACGCTGGGGATGGCGGGGCGGCTACAGGACCGTTTCGTTTATCCAGTTTGTGCTCGCGGCAATCCTTATAGCCGCAATCCCGCTGTGGAAAAAATACGCAAACAAAAGCGATGATTCCAAGGGCGAAGAGAATAAAAAACTCTCTTTTATTCAGGTGCTTAAACTCCCCGGCGC
>JAEEGL012461962.1_pt1 | contig 70481 bp, 69 predicted proteins | sample 9134231 | NCBI WGS metagenome assembly JAEEGL01 (sample SAMN16246548, study PRJNA631951) | gut metagenome | biome: gut microbiome; feature: rumen; material: fiber-attached | host: Bos | place: Iran: Karaj | collected 2018-10
CGATGTGATGGCTGACCGAAGCGGGTAGGCTAAGCAATATATGGAGAATATGAATTTTCCAAAGCGGAGAAATATAGACTACCGATTCCATCACATGTGGTAAAAATTTGAAAGTTGAATTAGAACATGCCGATGTGATGGAATTGGTAGACGTGCCAGACTCAAAATCTGGTGTAGGCAACTACGTGTCGGTTCGACCCCGACCATCGGCAAATAAAAGGAGCGATGAGAAGTCGCTCTTTTTTGTTGTAATATTAACTTTTGTAACAATTTTTATTTTTTCTCTAAAGTTTTGACTCCAAACTGCCGTTATACATGCAAAAGGGATAACCATAAGGAGTTTAAAAATGTCACTAGATAAAATTAGCGCAGACGATATTAAAACACAAATTCACAATATCTTTAAATCGCATGATTATAACAGAAAAGGGCGAATTGATATCTTAGATGAAATTTCTGACCTCGGTAAAGAGTTGATTAGTAATTTAAATTCTGCCGATAAAACTATATATGATATACAAGGTGAAATGGATGATGTTATTGAAGAATATGACAAAATAATGCAGGAGATTGACAAAGCTCGAGATGAGTTTACTGATTCAAATACGAGTATAGAACAGATAGATGCACGTATTGAGGAATTAGAAACCAAGGGTGAAGAAAATCTGACCGATTCAGAAAAACGTGAACTCGAGTGGCTTAGAGGACAAAGAGAAAACTACCAGGCTACTGCTGAGAACGCCAGTGGACAGGTTGATTCCTTAACCGGTACTTCTCAATCGACAATAGCAAAACTTGACGGATTTAATGAACAACTCGGTGATATAGCAGATGCAACAGAAGAATATCACTCAGCAGGTGAACAAATTCAATCCTCTGCCAAACAGTATGGAAGAGAAGCTGTAATAAATGGAGATGATTTAAGAAAGCAACGAACTTCGTGGTTTAATTTTTTCAGTATAGGAAATGGTAACGGTAGTAAATATGACAAATATGTAAAAGCATCCGGTTATGAAATGGTTGGAGATACCGTGAATAATACACAATATACATACTATGACGGTGTTGAACACGAGTTTGTAGCTGAGTATGATGTAATGGAGCAAAAAGGTGGCAATAAAATACAGGGTGCATTAAGAAAATCTACTGCAAAAGCTTGGTCATACGGTCAGACTATTCAGGATGCAAGTAACATAGTAAACGAAAAAGCTGAAGAAACTAAGAAAAAAGAAGACGAAGAGAAGTAAAGTATAACGAACGGGCGGTCACCAAAGGTGACCGCCCGTTTCTTTTGACATTTATTAAAGAGCTGCCTTAGCTGTATCTACAACTATTTGGAAGGCTTCTTTATCATTTACTGCAAGGTCAGCAAGCATTTTTCTGTTAACTTGGATGTTAGCTTTCTTACAAGCATTAACAAATCTTGAATAGCTCATACCTTGTTCTCTAACAGCTGCATTAATTCTTACAATCCAAAGTCTGCGCATATTTCTCTTAGTAGCTCTTCTGTCTCTGTAAGCATACTTAAGAGCCTTCATAACAGCGATGTTAGCTACTTTGAAGATTCTGCTTCTTGCACCTTTGAAGCCTTTAGCAAGCTTTAATATTTTTTTGTGTCTGTTGCGACATACATTTCCACGTTTAATTCTCATTGTTCAACACTCCTATCTTGAATACTTCTTGTAAGGTAACTCTTTAGAAATCAGATTTTCATGAGTTTCAGAGATTACAACATCTCCAAAAATCTTACGTTTTCTTGATTCCGACTTGTGTTGAAGCAAGTGTCCGATACCTGCATGTCTTCTTGTAATTTTACCTGTTGCAGTAACTTTGTATCTTTTAGCTGCTGCACGGTGAGTTTTTAATTTTGGCATTTTTCATCTCCTTGGGGTAAATATATTGGGTTGAATTTACAACTACCAGCTTATTTACGCCCCTTTTGTACTACGCTTTCCGAGCAAGGCATACCACAGCACTATACTTCGGCATGAATGAGTTTATAACAAAGTCTGTTAAGAGTCAAGCAGGGTTTTTATAATAAACTTTGTAACTATCATTAAATTCTTTGGTTTTATTGTAGTTTTTTATAATATATTCGTATGTTTTTACCCCGTAATCTTTCCCAAAATGACTATAACCATATGCAAAGGTGTCATAATTGCTTACAATGATATAATCGGGTGGGAATTTTTCCAAACGTTTTAAGATTGTTTCCTCTCCAAACGTTTCTATATATAAAGGAATCAAGGAATAGAACTTGTTATCGCTTTTTCTTTCTGAAAAATAATTTACGGCTAAGCATTCCGGATAAACAACGACTGTCGAATTTGATGGTACAGAATTTACAAATCGAATAATTTCATCAATGGATTTTCCAATTGACGGATCAACTTTAACTATTCCTCTTGATGAATCCAAAATATAATTCTTTGCGGATAGTATTTTTGCATTGTTAAATCCTATAATCAATGCCCATATTATCAATAATATTCCGAAAACTTTTCTGAAATTTCCTTTCAACAATAATGCGATTGGTAATAAACAAAAGGGCAGAAAATATACTCCGTATGATTGGATGGTCAGTCCGAAGAATACTTTTAAGGAAACCAAAATTGACAGAATTACCAAAAATCTCTCTCTAACACTTAAGTTTTTATACCTGAATGCAAATAAAATCGCCATGACAGGAAATCCCCAAATCAAGATTTCCTGATATAAACTCCAATTTATTGGAAGAATAAATTTTACGAAATTAATCAAGTAAAGCGGTACGTGTGCGATATTTGGTACTAACCCCATAGAAAAATAAAAATTCTGTAATGTATCTGTACTGCCAATAAGTTGAATCGTATACAAGGCAGTTAATAAATCTGAAGGACGTATACCTTGAATTAATAAAATACCAAGTACTGCAAAGAATGGAGAAATAAAAGCCAAAATGTTTTTTAAAAATGATTCTTTTTTCGAAAAATATAAAAGGGCAGGGAACAAAAATAAAAATTCAGCTTTCGAACAAATTGCAAGTCCGCATAATAAATAAGCTAACGGGAATTTTTTATTGAGTGCGAAATAAATTGAAGCCATAGAAAATAATAATCCGTACACTATTCCTGAAGAATATGGCAGAAAGATATTAAAAACATTTGGAGATAATATTAGCCCCGCAATTAAAAATAGGTTTATTCCGGCAATAATAAGCTTATCTAAAAAGATATTCAGAATTTTGTTAAGGAAATAAAAAATTCCCAATGCGCTAATAAGTCCTGAAAAGTATATAACATAAAGATTTACTCCGAATATTTTGTATAGAAATTCGTTGATTAAATAACCTAATGGCGGGTAAATACAGAAAATATCTTTATACAAAATACTGCCATTAAGCATTTGTTCGGGTATATAAGCTTCTCTGAAAGAATCCACCATTATATCGCCAAATCGTCCGTAGAAAAGACAAAAAACGATAAGAATAAGAATTTCAGATATTAGCAGTATCCAATATTTTTTTATTAAATCAGACAATTTTAAAACCTTTTTAATAAATCTTAACAAAATCACATGAATTAAGCAATTTTTGCAAAGAAAAAAACTTTATATATATGTGTGTTAGAAGTAAGGTGTTTAATTTATGACAGTAATGCCCGGTTCACTAGACTATCTTTATTATAACGGTGTATTAGATCATATACCATATGAGGCATATGAAATGACACCGATGATACAGTCTGCCATGGCGCAAAATTACGGTATAGGTTCAACACCGCAACTGGGAAGTATAAAACAATCAGTATTAGGCAGTGAAAATATGGGGCAAGCTATAGGGAACGGAATAGCAGGAGTGGGTTTTGGCCAAAGTTCCGGCATAAACGGTTCTCAACATCTTGGTTCAGCAACGAATGGAGGTATTTATGGTTCTTATGGAAATTCTTATGATTCTTTTTCTCGTTCAAGTAACAATTCAAGTCAGTCAACAGTTGACAGAATGTCGCCGGAAACGTATGGTTACAGTGCCGATAGAGGAATCAGTTACCCATATTCACAATATGGAGTAATTTATGGCAACTCAGCTCCAAATGCCGGTCTTTCAAATGGTACTAATACCGGTACACAAAGCTCAAGTTACGGGTATGGAGGAAGCAATATTGGGTACTCAAATCCTTCTGCAGCAGTAAATGGTTATGCGGGAGTCGGTAAAAATTTTGATGATATTTCGGGGGATTATAACGGAAGCGATTTTAAAAGCTCGATAACGGCATCAGCCAAAGAAGCAAAAAAGGGTGAAGTTTTTTCATCTCCGTCACTGTGGAAAGGGCTATTAGCTGCGGCGATTATAATAGCTACGCCGATATTAATAATAAAAGGCAGAAAAAAACCTTCGTCTGCAGTTACAACAACGGCTGCAGCAACAACAAGTTTTTGGTCAAAGCTTAACCCTAAGAACTGGTTTAAATAGTAAATATTAATAATTTAACCTTATAAAATACCTTATTAATTAACCAATTTATTCCGCTTGAGTTTCCGCTCAAGCTTTTTTTTGCGGAAGGTAAATAGGCAGAGTAAGATAGGTTGAATCCTCCCTTTGCCTTACTTCTGTTACTTTAGATTTGTTACGGCTGTAATAATAATTTCTGCAGCTTCTTCCGGTTTAATATCCGAAATTTCATTCGTTTCACGGACCTTAAATTCAACGAGGCCGTCTGTAATTCCTTTTCCGACCGTAATTCTGTATGGGAATCCGATTAAGTCAGCATCTTTGAATTTAACCCCTGCTCTTTCGTCTCTGTCGTCAATAACTGCTTCAACTCCGTGTTTTATAAGGGTTTTATAAATATCCTCAGCAACTTTCATCTGAAGTTCGTCTTTTGTACTCACAGGAATCACAACCGCATGATAAGGTGCAATCCCAAGCGGCCACTTGATTCCGTTTTCATCGTGGTGTGCTTCAACGGCAGCTGCTGCCGTTCTTGAAATACCTATTCCGTAACATCCCATAATGTAAGGCTTTGTTTTGCCGTCGATATCTGTATAAACTGCGTTCATAGGCTCAGAATATTTAGTACCAAGTTGGAATATATTTCCGACTTCTATTCCTCTTGTAACTTTTAAGGGTTTTCCGCAATCAGGGCATAGTTCACCTGCTTCAACAAGTCTTACGTCAGTAACGGTTTGAGGTAAATCGACTTCAGAACCCCAATTATACCCAACGCCATGTTTGTCCTTTTGATTTATACCTATTACAAAGTTTTTCATATCTGTAACGGTTTTATCTGCAACAAACTTTATCGGAACGCCATTATATTCTTTTAACCCATTGGGTCCAATGAATCCTTTATCAGCATTAAACCCATTTTGAACCATTATATCTTCTATTTCTGCTGCAACGGCAATACGAATTTCATTCCCGCCTATGGCATTCAAAAGTTTTGTTTCTTCGACATTCTTGTCGGCTCGGATTAAAGCTATAACCGGATTTTTATCTACAATATAAACAAGTGATTTTACGATTATAGTGGGTTCGATATGCAAGAAGTCACAAAGTTCTTCTATAGAATGAGTATTCGGAGTATCGATTATCTGAGGGGTTTGCCAATTCCCTGTTACATTTGCCCCCGCAGGTAAGACAGAAATCGCATGATTCGAATTCGCAGCATAACCGCAATCGCAATAGAATACGTCATTCTCACCTGCATCTGTATCAGTTATAACCATAAATTCGTGGCTTACTTTCCCTCCAATAGCACCAGAATCTGATTGAACAGCTTTTGTATCAAGACCACAACGCTTAAATATTCGAGTGTATGCATTCCACATATTTTGATACTCTTTGTCCAATCCTTCTTGTGATGTGTCAAAAGAATAAGCATCTTTCATAATAAATTCACGTCCCCTGAGAAGTCCAAAACGAGGACGACGTTCATCTCTAAATTTAGATTGAATCTGATAAAGATTTACAGGTAATTGTTTGTAGGACTTTAGCCCATCACGTGCGATTGCCGTAATGATTTCTTCATGAGTAGGGCCAAGACACATTTCACGTCCATGTCTGTCAGTCAACCTCATAAGCTCACCACCGTAGGCGCCCCATCTGCCTGATTCTTCCCAGAGTTCTTTCGGCTGAACGAAAGGCATTAAAAGCTCCTGCGCACCTGCATTGTCCATTTCTTCTCTGACAATATTTTCAACTTTTTTCAAAACCCGCCACATGAGAGGTAAATAGTTATAAACCCCCATCGCAAGTTTCCTTATATAACCTGCTCTAACAAGTAACTTGTGTGAAATAACTTCGGCATCAGAAGGAAACTCACGCAAGGTTTGAACAAATAATTTTGACATTCTCATAATTTTATATCCTCATTTGGTTTTAATTTTAACATAAAAAGCGGGGCATTATATAATTTTTTCGCTAAGTAAATTAAATCTACTTCCTTGTCTTGCGTTTCGACGTTCAAGCTCCCAAGTAACACGGTTCATTGTATCCAGTTTCCGCCCAATCCACCTCGGTTCTACCAATGCTGTACGCAATCCGTTCCCGGCAAGTCTGTGGATAGTCGTTGCTGGAGGCAGGTATTCAAGAAAATCACAAACAACATTTACATATTCATCTTCAGTCATCAAATTTAATTTACCTTGATTGTATATCTTTTCCAATTTTGTTCCTTCGAGAACACATAGCATATGAATTTTTACTCCATCCGGTTCAAGAGCGGCAACTTTTTTTGCCGTATTCATCATTTCTTCGTATGTCTCAAAAAGATTTAAAATTACATGAACGCAAATATTTATTCCGCCATACTTCCTTGTTTTTTCATAAGTTCTTAAAAAACAGTCATAATCGTGCCCTCGATTAATTTTCTTTAATGTTTTATTATTGGCGGATTGCAAACCGTACTCGATCCATGTGTAATAATCAGGGGCAAATGAATTAATCAGAGATAACTTTTCATCATCAACACAATCAGGACGAGTACCTATGGAAATTCCTACAATATCGGGATGGTCGAGCGATTCTTTGTATATTTTTTCAAGCTCTTTTACCGGTTTATACGTATTAGAATATGCCTGAAAATATGACATATATTTTTCTGCTTTAAAACGCTTCGAGAGAAACTCCATTTCCGATTCTATCTGCTCTTTTATACTCAATATATTTGAGTGTGTCTGTGAAAAACTTCCGCTTTCATCACAAAAAAGACAGCCTTTGTCAGAAAGTGTTCCGTCACGATTCGGGCAGGAAAATCCCGCATCAAGTGTAACCTTGTATACTTTTGCACCAAATTTCTGTCTTAAATAATCGCTGAAAGCATTGTATCTTCTGTCTTGCATAAAATAGTTGTTCTCAAAATATCTTATTAAAAATATTTTACAACTTAATTTATATTAATAAAACTCTTGATTCTAAAGTAAGTTTGTGGTTATTTATATTTGAGCGGTTCGTATCCTCTTAGAATCGTTCGGGATAAAAAACAGACGGCTGGTTTTTTATCAAGCGAAATATAAATAAAGAAGGAAAAAAGAATGTTAAAAATCAGATTAAAAAGATTAGGTGCAAAGAAAGCTCCTACATACAGAGTTATCGTAATTAATTCAACTACAAAACGTGAAGGCAGACCTATTGAAGAATTGGGTTATTACAATCCAAAAACTAAAGATATGAAACTCAACAAAGAAAGCGCTGAAGCTTGGATTAAAAAAGGTGCTCAGCCTACAGATACTGTAAAATACTTAATTGCTAACTGTAATGCTGACGGTTCTTTGAATTATAAAAAGAAAGAAACGGTAAAATTGTCAAAGAAAGCACTTGCAAAAAAAGCGGCTGAGGAAGAAGCTAAGGCAGCTGAAGCTGCAAAAGCAGCAGAAGAAGCAAAGGCTGCTGAAGAAGCTGCTAAAACCGAAGCAGAAGTTCCTGCGGAAGAAGCTAAATCTGAAGAAAAAGCTCCGGAAGCGTAGAACTAATAGAATATACTTCAAAAATAGTACGGTTAAATGCCGTACTATTTTGTTTATGCTATGATTTCTTATATGCAGGCTGAGTCACTAATAATTGAAATAACAAAAAAAAGGTTTCTGACAACCGAATATATCGAAGACGAATTAAAGAAACGTAATATTAATCCCCTGAGGTGGGCTGTTGTCCATGTTAGTGATAATATGTATACAGTAAGTGTTACAAATTTAAAAAAAGGAATTAAAAAATGACTTGTATGGAAATGAAATGTGATATTAAAGATATTAATCTCGCTGAACAAGGAGAAAATAATATTAACTGGGCAATAAAAGACATGCCCGTTCTATCAAAAATAAGGACAAGGTTTGAAAAAGAAAGACCGTTTGAAGGCTTGAGACTTTCAGCATGTTCACACGTTACAAAAGAAACTGCTGCACTTTGCTTAACAATGCAGGCGGGTGGCGCAGATACGGTTCTAGTAGCGTCAAACCCGCTATCAACACAAGATGATGTTGCTGCGGCCCTGGTCAAATACCATAATATTCCTGTTTATGCTATTGCCGGTGAGTCAGTTGAACAATACAAAAGCCACATTAAGCATGCGATTGAGCATAAGCCTAATTTGGTTATAGAAGATGGTTGTGATTTGGTTTCTATGCTTCATACAGACTATCCTGAATTGTTAGAAAACATTATTGGTTCTACAGAAGAAACAACAACGGGAATTATTAGATTACAGGCCATGGAAAAAGAAGGTTCATTGAAGTTTCCTGCTGTTGGAGTTAATACAAGTCTTACAAAACACTTATATGACAATCGTTACGGAACAGGTCAAAGTTCAATGGATGGAATTATGAGAGCTGCAAACATTCTTATTGCAGGCAAAACTGTTGTAATATCAGGCTATGGCTGGTGTGGTAAGGGTTGTGCAATGAGAGCAAAGGCACTCGGTGCTGATGTAATAGTTTGTGAAGTTGACCCTCTAAAGGCCCTTGAAGCGGCTATGGAAGGTTATAGAGTAATGCCTATAGCGGAAGCAGCCCTTGTTGGTGATATATTCTTAACAGTTACAGGAGATAAACATGTCATTGACATCCCGCACCTTCTATCTATGAAAGACGGTGCTATGGTTGCTAATGCCGGTCACTTCGATTGGGAAGTTAATGTTCCGGACTTGAAAAAATATACAACGGAAATCAAGCGCATAAGACCTTATCTGGAAGAATACAAACTTAATAACGGGAAATCAATTTATGTACTTGCTGAGGGCAGATTGGTTAATTTGGGTGCAGCAGAAGGGCATCCTGCTTCTGTTATGGATATGAGTTTTGCTAATCAAGCTTTGGGTATGGAATATATTGTTAAAAACAGAGGTAAGTTGGAATGCAAACTTCATACACTTCCTGAGTCAATCGATTATGAAATTGCAAGCCTTAAACTGGAAGCAATGGGCATTAAAATTGACACACTTACACAAGAACAGGTTGAATATTTAAATAGTTGGCAAATATAGATAAAAGAGGATTATAGAACTTATGACAGAACAATTAAAAGAGCCGGTATCGGCTAAAGAAACTATAAGGCAAACGAGAATTCAAAAGCTTGCAGAACTTGCAGATAAGGGGATAAATCCGTATCCTTACGTATTTGACAGAAATGCTAATGCCGCAGACTTGCAGGAAAAATACAAAGACTTGCCTGCGGGCGAAGAAACTCAAGACAGTTATTCTGTTGCAGGAAGAGTAATGGCGATAAGAAATACAGGCATGTTTATAGATTTGATGGATACAACAGGTAAAATTCAAATTTTCTCACACAAAGATAATATGCCTGAAGAAATGTTTAAAACGCTCAAGCTTATTGATATTGGTGACATAATTGGTTTTCATGGAACAATAAGAAGAACTCCGAGAGGTGAATTGTCCATTAAAGCAAAAGATTTCAAAGTGCTTTCAAAATCGCTTCTTCCTTTACCAAACAAACAAATAAGCGAAGAAAAACTTGAGCAGCTAAAATCTTATCACAATATGTCTGATACAGAAACAAAGTATCGTCAAAGATATTTGGACTTGATTGTGAATGAATCTACGAGAGATACTTTAAGGAAACGAAGTTTAATTGTACAAAAGATTCGTGAATACTTATTTAAACAAGGTTTTATTGAGGTTGAAACCCCTATGCTTCACACTCAGGCATCAGGTGCTAATGCGAAACCGTTTATAACTCATCATAATGCTCTTGATATGGATTTAACACTCAGGATCGCACCTGAACTACACCTGAAAAGGCTTATGGTTGGCGGTTTGAATGATAAGATTTTTGAACTTTCAAGATGCTTCAGAAATGAAGGTATTGATACTCGCCACAATCCTGAGTTTACTATGATTGAGCTTTACCAGTCTTTTGTTGATTATAATGAAATGATGGCATTAACTGAAAATATGGTTGCTTATGTCGCACAAGAAGTTTTAGGTACAACAAAAGTTCAGTATGGGGATAATTTAATAGACCTAACTCCTCCGTGGGATAGAAAGACAATGTTAGGTGCAATAAAGGAATATACAGGAGTTGACTTCGGCGAAATTTTTACTGTTAATGAAGCGTATGAAAAAGCCAAGGAACTTCATGCGGAAGTTGACGAACAAATGAACTGGGGACAAATTGTCGAGGCTGTATTTGAGGCAAAAGTTGAGCCAACATTGATTCAGCCCGTTCATATTTTAGATTATCCGAGAGAGATTTCTCCGCTCGCAAAAGTTCACAGAAATAATGAAAGACTTACCGAACGCTTTGAAACTCGTGTTAATGGGTGGGAAATCGCTAATGCATTTTCTGAACTTACTGATCCAATTGACCAGCGCCATAGATTTGAAGCACAAGCTTTGGCAAAGGCAAACGGAGATGAAGAAGCAATGGAGATTGATGAAGATTACATCAATGCACTTGAATATGGACTCGCGCCAACCGGCGGAATGGGGATGGGAATAGACAGACTCGTAATGCTTTTAACAAACTCACCAACCATCAGGGATGTAATAGCATTCCCTACATTGAAAAAAGTTGATTAGTTATAAGAGAAAATAATAACGAGCATGCGCGGTACAATTCTTTGCGCAAAACATGAAAAAGAGTCCTTTTAGAAGGACTCTTTTTTGTATCTGACTTAAATTTTTACAGTTTGATTTAAAATTACTCGCATCATTGTTAAAATTAGGTCAGTTGTGTTAAGAGTTATTTTTTATTGCTACTCCTGTGGATATAAAATTTAAACCATTAATGAAAATGAAGTTATTATTTAAATCAGAACTTTCAAGGTTTTGAAGTACAAAATAAGTTGAACCGGAGCCGGACATAACTGCTTGCGGATATTTTTGTTTAATTAACTGTAATTCTTGATAATCATCAAAAACAGCATATTCCAAGTCATTATACAAATATTGTTCTATCGAAGTTTTGTTATTTATTGCATCAACCATTTTTTCTGTCATCTTATTTTGAGGTTTAAAGCTTTTTGTCGAGTATTTTGTATAAGCTTCTTTAGCAGAAATCCCCAGTTGTTTTGGTTTAATTAAAGTTACATCACTTTGTATACTTGGGAGTTTTTGGGTAATTTCACCTCTTGAAGTTGCCAAAAGACATCCTCCGTCCAGGCAGACATTTAGGTCAGAGCCTAATTCGGCACAAAGTCGCTCGAGTTGCTTATGCGTAAATATTTTAAATAATTGATTTAATCCAAATAATGTTCCTGCTGCATCAGAGCTCCCGCCTGCCAAACCTGCCGCTATGGGGATATTTTTTTCAATATTTATAACAATTTCCGTATTTTTTATATCAGCTTTTGTTAAAAATAAATCAGCCGCTTTGTATACCAAATTTCTTTCGTCATAAGGAATTTCATCGGAATTGCCGGTTAATAAAATTTTATTTTCAAAAGCATGCTCTATTGAAATGTCAAGATAATCATAAAGACTTATTGTTTGCATAATACTTTTGATGTTATGAAAGCCGTCATTGCGTTTATTAACGACTTCCAACGTTAAGTTTATTTTTGCCGGACATTGAATCTTTATATTTTTCATAAATAAATTATACCAAAGAATTACTACTTGAGTATATTATGCACACATGTGACGGATGTTACAATATAAATGTAAGTCGGGGACAGCTAGTGTATCGTCGTATTCGACTCTAAAAAATATATAGCATTATGCTTGTAATCGGCTTACGCTTTTTTATAAGGAAGAGGCGCTCTGAAGTTAGAGCGCCTTTTAATAATGCTATCTTACATCATTAAAAAATTTTTATTTTTATTCCTGAATTCCACATCCAGTCTTTGCCGAAATTGTATTGAATTTCGGTAAACCAATCTGCATTTTTGCCGATTTTACCTTCAATTCCTGTCCATGCACCGGCAGTAAATGATATTTCTTGTGTTTCTATATTCTTTTTTGCAGTTCCGTGCAATGCTGTATAACCGTTCATGTGCTCTGTTATCGGATAGCTTACGCTGATAGCACTACGTCCCTGAATGTTATCTCCGATTTTTCTTCCTCTCAAATAAATGCTTGTGTTATCAGTTAACCGCTGGTTATATTTTGTCTCAAGTGCAAAATTCCTTGTAGTCTGCGGGATTTCGTTTTCAGGAAATTCAGTCTTAACTTGTTCACCAATATCGACACTAAGTGTTCCTCCTTTCAACACTGGAATTTTTACCGCACCACGCACAGTATAGAGGGTCTCCAGACTTCTATCGGATGACAGGTAGTTTGTGACAGTGGCAGAAGCACTCGGTTGCAGTGATTTAATGGCAGGTAGTCCCATATTTTCCCCGTAGATTGTCTTTCTATATATATAAAGTATTTTTGTTATAAAAAATTGCCTGATAATATTAACACTTTTAAAAAAATTTTGTTTTTATGATAAAATGTATGTAGGATTTGGGTGTAAATTAATACACAAAAAGGAGATTAAGAATGACACAAAGCTATGACGCTAGTAATATACGTGTATTAGAAGGGTTAGAAGCTGTAAGGCTAAGACCGGGTATGTATATTGGTTCAACTTCACAAAGGGGTTTACACCATTGTATATATGAGATTGTTGACAATTCTATTGACGAATCACTTGCGGGTTATTGTACGGAGATACATGTAACCGTTAATAAAGACAATAGCGTTACGGTTGAAGATAATGGCCGTGGTATCCCTGTTGATATAAAACCCGAATCCGGTAAATCCGCTCTTGAAATTGTACACACAGTTCTTCATGCCGGTGGTAAATTTGGTGACGGAGGATACAAAGTTTCAGGTGGTCTGCACGGTGTTGGCGCATCTGTTGTTAATGCTCTTTCCGAAAAAATGGTTGTGGAAGTCTCCCGTGATGGTTATGTTTGGAAACAGCAATATTTAAGGGGAGAACCTGTAACTTCCGTAGAAAAAACAGTTCCGACTACAAAAACAGGCACAAAATCAACATTTTGGCTTGACCCTGAAATATTTACCGAAACAACTGAAGTTGACGTTGATGTTATTGCAACACGCTTCCGAGAGATGGCATTTCTTAATAAAGGTTTGAAAATAATTCTCCATGATGAGAAGGCAGGTAAAGAGGAGACCTTCCATTATGAAGGCGGTATTGCAAGCTATGTTGAATTCTTAAACCACAACAAAACTCCTTTGCATGAGGAACCTATTTATATGGAAAAAATGGTCGGTACGACAAAAGTCGAAGTCGCTATGCAATATACTGATTCATATAATGAATCAATTTTGTCTTTTGCAAATAATATAAATACTCATCAAGGCGGAACTCATTTAACAGGATTTAGAAATGCTATCACCCGTGTTTTGAATGATTATGCGAGAACAAATAAAATTCTTAAAGATTCTGAACAGAATTTATCCGGTGATGATGTTCGTGAAGGTTTGACGGCAATTGTTTCTGTAAAATTAGAAAACCCTGAATTTGAAGGTCAGACAAAAGAAAAACTTGGTAATTCCGAGACAATGGGTGCTGTTCAAGATGTCGTGAGGGAAAAATTACAAGAGTGGCTGGAATTTAATCCGAAACTTGCAAGAACAATTATTGATAAAACATTGCAGGCCCAAAGAGCAAGAGAAGCTGCAAGAAAGGCAAGAGAATTAACAAGAAGGAAGTCTGTCCTAGAAAATTCGACTTTACCGGGTAAACTTGCTGATTGCTCAAACAGAGAACCGGAAAAATGCGAAATCTTTATCGTTGAGGGTGATTCCGCAGGCGGTTCTGCAAAACAGGGCAGAAACAGAATGTTCCAAGCTATTCTTCCTTTAAGAGGTAAGATTTTAAACGTTGAAAAAGCTCGTTTGGATAAGATATACGCAAATAATGAAATTCAATCAATGGTTCAGGCTTTTGGTATTACAATAAGCAGGAATCACGAAGATTTTAGTCTTGAAAAACTCAGATACCATAAAATTATTATTATGACCGATGCCGATGTTGACGGTGCCCATATCAGAACGCTCCTTTTAACATTCTTCTTTAGATATGCCCGTCCGCTTATTGAAAACGGATATGTTTATATTGCGCAGCCCCCATTGTTTAAGGTTACTCAGGGCAAAACTTCCGAGTACCTGTATGACGAGCACGCACTTGATAAAATGCTTAAAGAACGTGGTATTAAGTCTTTGAGTCTGTCTGACAAGACAAAATCCAAAATAAAAACGGGTGACGAGTTATTAACGCTTTTGCAAAACATGGCAACATTCTACAAGGCTTATAACAATCCGATTTTAAATATAATTCCGTCAGTGGTGTTAAGAGGTTTGATACGTTCAAACATACAGCCTGAAGATTTTGAAAATCAGGCTAAGATGAATGAAATTTTGGCTTATCTTGAACATTATTTAAAAGACCATGCTGAAAATTATAACGTAACTGAAGCTAAGAATTATAAAGTTTCGTTGCAATACAATCCTGATACTGCAAAATATGCAATTCAGCTGGATTTGTTTGAAAATGAACACGAAATGATTACTGCAAATATAATCAAATCAAATGAGTTTAAGAGATTGAAAAATTCTTATCCTCTAATTCGTGATTATTTGATTGAAGAAGAAGAAAAACTTATTCTTGAATCTGAAAACGGTGAAATCGAAATTACATCATTTGAACAATTGCAGAAAATTGTTGATGATAGGGGTCAAAAAGGTTTAACAATCCAGAGGTTCAAAGGTTTAGGTGAAATGATGCCTCAGCAATTGTGGGAAACAACTATGGATCCTGAAACACGAACACTTCTCAAGGTTAATCTTGAGGATGCAATGATGTGCGATCAGTTGTTCGATATTCTGATGGGTGATAAAGTCGAACCACGTCGTGAATTTATTGAATCAAATGCGGTATATGCTACTAATATTGATACATAACAGATAATAATGTAAGGGATAAAGTGGAAAAGGAGTAAATGTGTATTATGAAAATAGTTCCAGTCAACAATATTCAGACCCAGTTTGGAGCAAGACTACCTAAAAGTCAACTTGGTATGATAAAAGAGGCCGCTCAGGGGCATAAAGACAACACCGGAGTTTCAAAAGTGTATACTATACTTCAAGAACTGGATAAAATGGGCGGAACAAATGCCGAGTTAAAAAAATTCCCGTTGGGAATTCGGATATATGATCAATCCGGATATCTTAAGAAGGTTGATCCGCAGATTTGTCAGTTGAGGATAGATGGTAAGTTAGTAAAAGAAGGCGACACCATTTTTGAAACTTTGTACGAAGCAGTTTTTTCTGCAACAAAAGGTGGGAAAAAGGTAAAGGCTGCTGAATTGGATTTCAATACGCTATGTGAGAAAAATGCTGACAAAACAATGGATGATGTTGAAAAATTTTTAAGATAATCCTGAAAGATTTTTGTTATTTTTGTACCATTCTTCTACTTTCAGGGTGTACTCTGTCTTTAAGTCGTTAATGTGATTAAGTGTGTGTTTTAGCAAAAATAGCATATCTCTTATTTTTATTGCTTGTTTTCTTGTTTCGGGCGTATAGATACTCCATTCATCATATATATTATTATCCAATATATTCACCAAATTTGTCATTGCACCTAACGGGCGTTCAACAGAAGCTAAAAAGTCTTCAAGAAGCATTTTTTCTCCTATATATTTTCCTCTATTTTAATTTTTGATTCTAATTCATAACCATTATAATGTAAATTGGAAAATATATCAATATTTTTATCTTTAATAAAAAGTGTAAAAAGCGAGTGCCAAAAAGACACTCGCATATTTTTAGTATTGTTTTCGCTGTTAAATTTTTACAAGTGACTTGTCATCTAATGCTGCAACACCGGGAAGGATTTTCCCTTCGATAAATTCTAAAGAAGCGCCGCCACCTGTAGAAACGTGAGTGAAGTCTTCTGCTTTACAGAATTTCTTAGCTGCAGAAACTGAATCGCCACCACCAATTACAGAAGTTGCACCATTCTTTGTAGCTTCTACGATAGCCGCAAGAACAGCCTTAGTTCCTTCAGCAAACTTAGGATTTTCAAACGCACCGACAGGGCCGTTCATCAATATGGTCTTAGAAGATTTAAGAACTTCTGCAAATGCTTTTCTTGATTCTTCACCCGCATCAACCCCTTCAAATCCGTCAGGAATTTCGTCAATCTTAACGAATTTGTTTGTTCCGTTTCCTGAGAAATCGTCAGTTACAAGAACATCCGTTGCCATAACAAGTTTTACGCCCTTTTCTTGCGCTTTTTTAACTATTGAATTGGCAACTTCAAGCTGGTCATCTTCACAAATAGAGTTCCCTATATGTCCGCCTCTTGCTTTAACGAACGTATATGCCATTCCGCCACCTATAATCATATTGTCTACTTTATCAAGCAAGTTTTCTAAAACACCGATTTTGGAAGAAACTTTAGCTCCGCCGACAACAGCCGTAAACGGTCTTGTCGGATTATCAAGAGCTTGTGATAAGCATCTGATTTCTTTTTCCATCAACAAACCGGAAACCGCAGGTTTAAGGATTTTTGCCAATTTAGCTGTGGACGTGTGGTTTCTGTGAGCTGCTCCGAAAGCATCATTAACATAGAAATCGCCATATTGAGCCAGTTCTTTCGCAAAAGTCATATCGTCATCTTTAGCTTCTTCAGCTTTGTAATAACGGATGTTTTCAAGTAAAGCTATCTGGCCGTCTTTAAGGTTTTCTACGTAAGATGCCATTTCTTCAACAGACGGAATAAACATTATATCTTCACCGAAAACTTTAGCCATATACTTAGCAACAGGTGCAAGCGTGAACTCAGGATTTTTTTCTCCTTTTGGCCTGCCCAAGTGAGCCATAAGAATAATCTTTGCCCCCTTTTCCTTCAAGAAATTAACCGTAGGAACGATTGCTTGTATACGAGTATCATCCGTAACGTTTTTGTTTTCATCAAGAGGTACGTTGATATCTACACGAACCAAAGCTCTTTTACCCCTGATGTCGCCTAAATCTTTGATTGATTTTTTCATAATAATCTCTTCCTTTCTTTTACGATAATTTCATTATATCAAAAAGAAAGTTTAAAAGAGATTAGCACATATAAAAAATAAAGACCGATATTTTCGGTCTTTATTTTAGAAAGGAACTTATATTTGGGTTAACTTTATGCAACCCTTATTACTGATTCAGAAAATTCCTGTGATTTAATAAAAGTTTTTATTGAGAACTTTATGCACCTGCTGGTTTTTCTGGTGTTTCTGCCGGAGCTGCAGGTGGTGTTGCTTCTGGTTTCGGCGCTTCAGCTGCCGGAGTTGCGCCTTCACCTGCTCCTTTTGCATTCTCTGCACCTTCTTTTGCAGCTTTTTCGCCTTTATTCCACAATTCTTCCCATCCTTTTTTCAATTTCTTGCCGAATGTTTTTTCTGCTTCTTCAGCACCTTCAAGGGCTTTTCCGCCTTTGTGTAAGCAAATACCGCCTACGACCAACGCTGCGGCAGCTAATACGCCTGCAATAATTCCAACTGTTTTACCTGCTGACGATTTCTTTTCTTCAGATTCGAAACTGTCAGCATAAGGTGTTCTTTCGTAATCTGAGCCGCCTCTGTATGCGATGTTGTTTGAAACTTTTTGTTCCGGTTGTGTTACTTCACTCGTAGCCACACTGTTGTTGATTGCATTTAACATAATATAATTCCTTTCCTTTCCTACATCTATCATGATAAAGTCATGTTTGAATCAAAAATTGCTTAATTTTCGATTCAAATTTTACAAAACTTAACAATTCTGCAAAAATCATGTATGTTTATATCTTACACTTTATTATGGTACAATGCTTTCAAATCGAATGTATTACATGCGAATAAATGGAGAAAGAGAAAATGAAAAAAATATTTTTAACCGTATTGATATTGTTCAGTATTATTCAAATATCATTTGCCTCTCAAATTTCTTATGACAAAAGCAATTTTGCACCTGTTTATACTGTTATTGATGATGCTGCTTACGACATACGATATTATTCATCTAACAATTTTACCGGTGGCAGGATTAATGGTTATAATGTACCGGTAGCTTATATGACAAAAGAAGCATTAAAAGCTCTGGCTATTGCGGCCAATGACTTGCGAAATCAAGGTTATAGATTGTTAATTTGGGATACTTACAGACCTCAAAAAGCAGTAGATAATTTCGTAGAGTGGATTAATGCCCCTGAAAATATTGGTGACAAGTCATTTTATCCGGATTTGAAAAAATCGGATTTATTAAAGGGAAATTATATTGCTGAAAAATCAGGACATACAAGAGGAAGTACAGTCGATTTAACTTTAATCAAAAAAGACGGTTCCTATGTTGACATGGGTGGAACTTTTGATTTGTTCAGTGAAATTTCGCATCCTGATTATAAAAAACTAACAAAGACTCAGAAGCAGAATAGAAAAATATTATACGATGCTATGATTAAGGCGGGTTTTAAAGGAATTGATTCTGAATGGTGGCATTTTACTCTTAATAATGAACCTTATCCGGATACATACTTTAATTTTGATGTTGAGTAAGATTAAAAACTAAAGTTAGTATATTCTTATCATTCTCCCTTTTATAAAAAATATTATCTGCCATAGTTTTTGCCATGAAGATACCTAATCCTCCCAAAGGTCTTTCTTCAGGCGGTAAACTTATATCAGGATCCGGTTTTTCGAGAGGATTATATTCTACCCCGTTATCTTTAAATTCAAATATTAGACTGCTGTCGGAGAATTTTAACTGAGCTTCTACCATACCGTTTTTACCGTCAGGATATGCATAAAATGCTATGTTTGCAAAAATTTCTTCTCCACACATATCCAATTTATTTGTTAGTTCTTCACTTATATTCCATTCGTTGCATGTTTCATGAATCCAGGAATAAAGTTCTTTATAATTTTCAACCTTAGCTTCATTTCTAAATGTTCTTATATTATTTTGATGACCGATATATTTAAAGGCTAGCATTGTAATATCATCACTTTGTGAGGCTGAGTCGGTGAACTCTTTGATTGAATTTTTTATTTCTTGAATAATATTTTCAGGCCTTGTTTCTTCAATATTATTTAAACAGGTATAAAGTTTTTCTTCACCGAATATCTCATTGTTGGTATTCGTCGCTTCTGTAACTCCATCTGTATATGTGTACATTATGTCTCCCGGCATTAGGGTTGTTTTATATAATTCGAATTCGGCATCTTCAAATATTCCAAGGGGGAAATTAGAGTTTAATTTTAAGAACTCATATTTCTTATCTTGCCTCTTTAGCAATGGTGGATTATGTCCGCAGTTGATGACACTCATTTCTCCGTTATTTATATTTATAATGCAAGCCAACATAGTAACAAAAAAGCCTTGCTGGTTTGTTTCACAGATTTTTTTGTTAATTTTTTCAATAAGTTGTTTAGGGTTATATCCATTTTGTGAAACGTTGTTTATTAAGGTTTTGACGTTCATCATAAATAATGCTGCAGGAACCCCTTTTCCTGATACATCTGCAATGAGAAACATAAATTCATTTTCATTAATAAAAAAGAAATCGTAAAAATCTCCGCCTACTTCTTTAGCTGCATCCATTGAAGCAAAGATATCAAAATCTGTTTTCTCGGGAAATGGCGGAAATATATTCGGCAAACTTGAAGTTTGTATAGATTTTGCAATAGAAAGTTCCGAATTTATTTTTGCTCTTTCTGTTGTAATAGATTTTATGTCTTTTGTCATTTTATCAAATGTAGTAGCTAATTGTGCAAATTCTTCGGGCTTCTCTATTTTAATTTCAATATCTTCTCCCTTGCCTATTTTTGACGCTATATTAATAAGTTTATCAATCGGATTTATGATATAACGATTCATGCTGCAGTACAAAAGTGTTGGGATTATGAATCCAATCAGCAGCATTGCAAATACAATATAGGCATAAAATTTATTTATATCTTTAAACATTTCCGATTTGGGAATGCATATAATTAATTCCATTCCATTCTTCATTTTTTTAACAAACGGAACATATTTCTCGTTGTGATAAGTTATATAAGTTATTTCATACAAATTGTCTGCATACCACGGAATTTCCTTTAAAGAGTGTCCTACGAGATTGTTACTGTCAAGATACGGATCTGTTGTCGCTATTATATAGTTATAATTAGTGTTCCCCAAAAGAGCAAAACTGTTCTGGATTTTGTTACCGCTTTTATACATAGAAAAAGTTTTTTCTATAGGTTTCATTTTTGAAATTCTGTCGATTATTGAATCTATTTCCCAGTCTACTGTTACAATACCAACCAATTCTCCGTCAACATATATTCCGGTACCTGCTGTAACCATTACGGTGTAGCTTCCCTGATTTTCATAATAAGGTTTTGACCATACAATGTTACGTTCGGGAGTTACCTGAGAAATTATTTGTTTATACCATTCCTGATTCGGATAATCATATTCTTCATTTGCGAAATTCCTGTCAATAATAACTTTTCCATCTTTATCATGGTAAGCGTAAAAACATACATATTTTTTAGATTTGTCTACAATGTATGGCTTAAACCAAATTCCGCCACCCAATGTGCTGGGGTAATTTTCAAAAATCCTTGTAATAACTCTGTCGGTTAATTCATAACTTCTATCGGTTCTGTAAAATAAACTACCAATTAGTGCTAAGCTTTTAAGATTGTCCTCTGATTTTATTATTCTGAATTTTATATCATCTGCGAATGAATCAATCGAATATACATAGTTTTGAACCATTAATTGTTTTGTTTTCATTCTGGAAATTATGGTATGGCAAGCGAATACAGACATTAAAAATGTAAGCATTACAATTAAAGTTATAATAATTTTTGCTTTTACTGTTTTAAACATTATTCAAAAATTAAAAATTTATCAAAACCAACCATTTTAAAAGAATTCATTAGATTTTCCGAAACATCTTTAAGTTTTAAAATTCCATTTCGTGAGGTCATTAATTTGTATAATTCCAGAATAATTTTTAAACCGAAACTTGAAATGAATGTAATTTGGGAAAAATCAAGTATAACTTCTGCTATAGCTATATCAGAATCCTCAATAGTATCTTTTACCTTAGTACCGTACTCAACTGCTGTATCCAAGTCTAATCTCCCGGCAGCTTGAACATGCAAAGTGTTAAATCCGTTATTTTTAATTATAATATCCATAAAAGCCCTCAATTTTTATAATACATACAATTCAAACCTTTTACAAATTATTACATAAATTTAAAATTTTTTTATCGTGTGTATAATGGATTCAATTAAATTCAAATAACTTAAAAAGACATTAAAATTTGGGCCTGGCGAGAGTGTCTTGGATTGTTCGCATTGAACGGCAATTCCGTGTTTTGCTTTTTGTGCTAATCGCACAAGAAAGCAAAAGCACTCCAGCCTCCGCTCACAATCCGCTCGAACTCTAAACTGCTCCGCAGTCAGAGTTCTCGTCTTGGTCAAAACAAAGTAATAGGCGGTTTGGGATATACTCCAAACCGCCTATTACTGGGCCTGGCGAGAGTCGAACTCGCGGCAGACGCGGTTTAGGAAACCGCCGCTCTATCCTACTGAGCTACAGACCCACAACTTATTCAATTTTAATTCATAACTGCTCCGTTCGTCAACCTGCTTGTCTTGCACTTCTGCAAGCCGTCCCGTTGACTCACTCCACCTCAGTCGCTTACGCTCCTTCAGCTTGCCCGCATTATAATTTTATCACAAAATTTTATATTTTTGAAAACTTCTCAAGCCTTTTTAGTTCAGAACCTAAAATTTTGTCGGAAATTTCATTTTCTATAAAGTCCCATGGTTGTGACTCTGTAACACAATATCCGTTTGTAAATTTATCAAGGTTAATTTTCAACTCTTTTGCGACCGATTTATATATCCCCAAACTCGGATTGTAACCGCCATTTTTATACACTTCTATCATAAATTCGCCGAGGCTTTCATCCCCCCTTGAAAGTACAGTTTGCCAATAATCCCATTTTACGCTTGAAAACTTTGACGAAATACCGAGTTTTGCAAGTTCTTTTTCCAAATACTTTTGTTTCTTTTCCAGAGTTTTAGTATCTTCTCTTTTAGCATTTTGGAGTGGTGTGTGCGGTTTCGGTATAAAGCTTGAAAAGGAAAATGTTAATTCAAATCCTTTGTTTGCTGATTTTAAATTTTTTGCCAGCAATATAAAATCTTCAATATCGTTTTGGGTTTCTGTGGGAAGTCCAAGCATAGAATATATTTTTAAACCTTTTAAACCGTTTTCATGGCATATTTTCACGGCATTAAATATTTGTTCATTACTGAGGTTTTTATTTATATATTTTCTCAGTCGTTCACTTGCTGCTTCTATAGCAATAGTTGATGTTTTTTGTCCGCCGAGGACAAGTGTTTGAATGAGTTGAGGGGTAATGGAATCTGTCCTCAAAGAGGAGATTCCAAGTTCTATTTCTAAACCTGATTCAATTTTTTCTCTTAAATAATTCATAATATCTTCAAATTTTGGGTGTGCACTTATTTGGGCGCCAAGCAGTGCTATTTTATTTGTATATTTCAAACCGTTTTCTATAGTTTCTATAATTTTTTCATAGGAATTGCTCCTGAACGGTAAGTTGAGATAAGATGCCGTACAAAATGCACATCTGTTCATACATCCTCTTTGCACTTCAACAATAAATGTATTTTTGAAGTAACTTTTTTCACTAATGATTGGAGTGTATATAATATTATTCAGTTCGGATGTTTTTTTCTTAACTTTTTTGCTTATTTTAGGGACGTAAATTCCTTCCAGTTTGGAAAGGTTCAGCAGGGTAGTTTGTTTGTCTTTCTTCTCTTTTAATATTTCCAAAACTTGTAAAAAAGTTTCTTCACCGTCACCTATTATCATAAAATCAAAAATGTCGTTATAAGGTATCGGATTTGTTGTAATTACAGGTCCACCGGCGAATATAAGCGGAGTATTTTCACTTCGTTCGGAAGATTTGAAAGGGATTCCATTTTTATCAAGAATCTCAAAAACTCCTAAAAAATCAAAATCGAAAGAAAGTGAAAATGCAACAGAATCTGTTTGTCTGCATGAAATTACAGGGAAATCGGTCGAAATTCTTTGCGTATTGATTCCTTCATACGTATCTGCAAGTTTAAATAGCCACATATACCCCAAAGAGGATAAAGCAAATTCTTCTTTTGCAGGATAAGCCATTATAAAATTATAATCATAGTTCCCAATATTCGGTTTGTATAGTAGTTTATCCATTTTAATTAATACTCTTTATGTAGAGTTCTTCAATTAAAACGCAGACTGTAGCCGCAATTGCAGGCGCAAATATTACACCAACTACCCCAAGATATTGTGCTGTTATGAATAAGAACAGGTAAATTATTAACGGATGAAGATTTAAAATCTTTCCAAATATGAACGGTCTTACCAGATTGTTTTCTGCAAGTTGTGCAACTGCAAAAACAATAAGAACAAAAACCATAGCAACTGCGCCTGACTTTAATGCCGTAAGCAAACATATAACAAGTGCTATAGCAGGTCCTATGACAGGGATTATATCCAAAATAGCTGTTATCAATCCAAGCAGAAGTGCGTAATCAATACCGAAAATCAAAAGTCCTATCGTCATTATCACTCCTACACTAAACATTGTGGCGATTTGGGCTATAACATATCCTCCGATTTTATTTGATATTGATAACATTATTTCGGAAGCTTTTTCTTTCATATTCTCCGGAAATAAGCTTAAATAACCTTTTTTAATAGTATCTTTATCTGCCATAAAATAATAAATAATTAATACGGCGGCAATTATGTAAATAAATGTTTGCGCAAGGTTAATACTTAGGTTAATAGATTGATTAACAAATTGAGAAGTTACCTCGGTTGCTGACGATAAGATATTTGAAAAATCAATATTAGCAAGGTGAGTGTGATTAATGAGCGGGGTATTAATTATAAATGCTTTTAAAGTGTCAAAGTATTGCGGAATATGAACAATAAAAGATTTAACCTCGTGTCCTAGCATTCCCAAAAGCGGTATAAAAAACGCAAATATAATTCCGATAGTACCTGTTAAAACAAGGCCTGAGGCTAAACTTCGTTTCATTTTTTTTGACAATATGTCTACGAGCGGATTAAGGGAACAGGCAATTACATAGGAGGCAAAAAACAAAATGGCTATATCTTTAATTTTGGTTATAAAAATTAAAAACATAATTGCTATTATAAAGAATATAACGTTTTTTGCGGTTATATATTTTTGAAACATATTTTCAAACATAACACATTCTCCTAATCTCTTGCAGTAATTTTACCATAAAATTTTAGCCTAATATATATTCAATTTATCCTAAATAATGTTAGAATATTTTTATGTCAGTATTACTTGAAGTTAAAAATTTATCAATAGAATATAAAGGCATTTCAAAAGATACCTCACCTATACTTGCGGTTGATAATATTTCATTTAAGATTCAGCAGGGGGAAATTTATGCTCTTGCAGGTGAATCAGGTTGCGGTAAATCTTCTACAGCAAAGGCTATATCTAAATTAATCCTGCCAAAAAACGGGGAAATATTCTATGACGGAAAATCAATTTATGAAATAGGTAAGATTTATCCTCAAAAGGTGCAAATGGTTTTTCAAAATCCTTATGCCAGCTTGAATCCAAAAATGAAAATCGGAGATATTTTAAGAGAACCATTGGATATAAATACAAAACTTACCAAATCCGAAAAAAATAATAAAGTGCAGGAAATAGTAAAGGAAACAGGACTTGAAGGAATTTGTTTGGAAAATTATCCGCATGAGTTTTCGGGCGGGCAAAGACAGAGAATAGCTATAGCCAGAGCTCTTATTTTAAATCCGGAGTTTTTAATTGCAGATGAACCTGTGAGCGCACTTGATGCAAGCATTCAGGCGCAGATTTTGAATCTTTTGAAAGAATTAAAACTGAAAATGAATTTGACTATTTTGTTTATTTCGCACGATATGAATGTTATAAAATTTTTGGCGGACCGAATTGGGATAATGTATCAAGGTAGACTTATTGAAGAAAACTATACTGGAACGGTTTTCCGTCATCCTAAAGAAGAATATACAAAAACTCTTTTAAACGCAGTACCTGTTTTAAAAGTATAAAAAATAACCGCCTAAACTAGCGGTTATTTTTTTAATTTTTTACTTATTCATTTGTTGTAATTTGTCGCAAGGATCACAGTTTTCTCTGACTTTTTGACAAGGTTCGCAAGGTTTTTGCTGCGGCTGTTGAACTTTGCAAGGGCAGCCTTTCTTCTTCTTAGCACAAGGGTCACAAGGCGCTGCGTAACCTGTCGCACATGGGTCACATTTCTTTTCACATTTATTGCAATGTCCCCAATTTGCCGGGTTTAAGCTTGCCCAAGAGAACGCTTCTGCTGTAGGAACGGACAAAGCTACAATTCCTAATAACGCTAATACTGATAATGTTTTTTTCATAAAATTACTCCTTTTCTAATAAATTGTGTATATTTAACTACACTTTATATTGTAAAAAATTCTGAAATAAAAACTATCGCCCTATAAGGTATTCAACGGGCTTTTAAAGTTTGTACAATATGTTATAATAAAACTAGAGGTCTTATGTTAAAACGTATTTGTAAAATTACATTCATATCCCATGGTTCAACTGTGCATACAATGGCGGGGGTAATAAGTAGTGGACTTAAGTACCCTAAACTTAATGATTTAGGCGAAGAAGAACTTAAAAATGTTTGTGTATATTTAGAAAAGCGTGGCGTTGCTTACGATAACATATATACCAGTCCAAATGTTTGCTGTATGCAGTCCGCACAAATTGTTGCAAAACTTTTTAAACAAAAAGCTGTTCAGATTGACCTTTGTTCAAGAAATTACGGTGAGTGGCAGGGGATGCTTTATTCTGACATTTTAAATAAAGAAGGGCCCAAAGCGTTTACACAGACTCCAGAAAATGGCGAGTCCATTAAAGATTTTAACAAGCGTGTTTTAGTTGTTATAAAAAAATTAATAGCGGATAATAAAGGAAGTCGAATTATAGTTGTAACTTCACCTGATGTAATACAGTCCGCTATCGCTAATACATTAAAGCTAACTCCAGAGAATCAACATAAAGTTCTTATAAAACCGGGGTCACTAACTCAAATTAGTTATTTTGACAATTGGTCAAGTGTAATATATAGCGACTATTGTCCTCTATAAGTATGTAGAAAATTTGGTTGAGTAAAATAGACATCTCCTTTTAATTATTGTAAAATGGCTATGTAAATTAAGGAGAAGGAAATGCTAAAGTCAATAATTCTTGCCGCAGGAAAAGGTACGAGGATGAAGTCAGACAAACCAAAAGTTTTGCATGAGATTTTTAATAAAGCGCTTTTGGGGTATGTTGTTGAGGCGGTTAATAATACAGGTCTTGCAGATGAAAATATCATAATTGTCGGTCATCAGGCAGAAACAGTTAAAGAATATATTGAGTCCGGTTATAAAAATGCAAAAACCGTTCTTCAATCACCCCAATTAGGGACAGGGCACGCAGTCAGTATGGCGCTTCCCCTCCTTAGTGATTATGAGGGTGAAGTCGTTATCCTATGCGGAGATACTCCGTTAATAACTCCCGAAACCATAAAGGAGTTCGTGGAATTTCATAGAAAAGAGAAATCGGATTTAACAGTTATGAGTGCAATTTTTGATAATCCGACAAATTATGGAAGAATAATCAGAAACTCTGACGGTTCTTTGAATTCAATTGTTGAAGAAAAAGATGCAACAGCTGAGCAAAAAGAGGTAAAGGAGGTTAATGCCGGAATTTATTGCTTAAATTGGGCAAAAATTAAACCTGCATTTAAGGATTTAAAAACAAATAACGCTCAGGGTGAATATTATTTGACTGATATAATCAAATGGTCAGGGGGTAAATCTTTAAAAACTTTGGCATACACTCTTAAAAATAACGAAGAAATATTCGGTATAAATTCAAAAGCAAATCTTGCAGAAGCAGCAAAATTATTAAATAAGAGAATTATTAAAAAACATCTTGATAACGGGGTTACAATTATTGACCCTGATACAACATGGATAAGCCCCGAAACCGAAATTCAGCCGGATACAATAATTTACCCCTCTTGTTATATAGAAGGCAAAAACATTATCGGGAAAAACTGTAAAATAGGGCCATTTGCGCATTTGAGGGGAGATGTCGTTATAGAAGATAATGTTAAAATAGGTAACTTTGTCGAAGTTAAGAAGACAACAATTAAATCAAACACAAATGCCTGCCATTTAACATATTTAGGTGATAGCGAAATAGGTTCAGGGGTAAATATAGGAGCCGGTACGATTACGGCTAATTACAATCCGCTTACAAAAGTTAAAAGTAAAACAATAATAAAAGATAATGCTAAAATTGGCTCAAATTCGGTTCTTGTGGCGCCTGTTACAGTAGAAGAAGGAGCAAATGTCGGTGCAGTTGGTGTTATTACAAAAGATATTCCCTCATGGGCGCTTGCAATAACCCGCTCGCCTCTGAAAATTATCGAAGGCTGGGTAAAGACTAAGAAACAGTAGCTATATCAACTATAGTGCTACTGGCTCTATATTATCAAGATTAACGGTTTGTTTTGCCTGCCATAAGTCGAATTCTAACTGTAAATTTAACCAAAACTGAGCAGATGTATTAAGTACTTTTGCAAGTTTTAATGCCATTTCCGCACTTATACCTGTTTTACCGTTTACAATTTCAGACAAATTTTTACGGCTTGTGCCTATTCTTAAAGCAAAAGCAGATATACTCATATTTAGAGGTTTTATACATTCTTCTAAAAGTATTTCACCCGGATGTGGAGGATTAAACATTTCCATTATATACCGCCTTTCTGTTAGTGATAGTCTTGATAATCAACTATGTGAACTTCTTTCGTTTTTTCGTCAAACTCAAAGGTTACACGCCAGTTCGCTTGTACAGTAATTGCCCATTGACCTTTTAAATCACCCTTTAGTGAATGTAAATTAAATCCGGGTAAATTTAAATCATCTATTTGATAAGCATTGTCTAATGCTATCAGAATGTGTGACAATTTTCTTTGATGTATTGCTTGAATACCTTTTGTGGAACCTGTGAGATAGAATTTTTCAAGCCCTTTGTGTTTGAACGATTTAATCATACTTATATTATAACCCATAACGTTACAGGTGTCAACCGTTGGTGTGATTGTAAAATTATGTAAAAACGGCTTTTCCTTAATACAGTTGGATTTTAGCTACTTATGTAATTTTTACATAAAATTTTAAGGCCATTTTTGAACTCCAAAATACTTTATGTATATAACGATTATATTAAGGAAAAGGAGACAAAAAATGACAATTCATAGAACTTTAGCAAAAGCATTATTAGTTGCCGGCGAAATTGGATTAGGGTATCTAGGAATAAGCAGTTTAGCAAGTAAAGGCAAAGATAAGTTTGAATCTAACAGTGTACATGAGGTTTCAACAAATTCAGGTTCAACTGTATTTAAAATGCAAAATGGAATATGTATAGAATTCAACACATTTAAGTATGCCATGAAGGATGGTCAACTTATGCGTTGTTCTAAGTATAATGACAATGATGTTTGGACTGCTGTTAAGTTTAAACTATCCTATGGTGTCGAAATATAACTCTTATTTTGTAGTTTAGGAACTTGTCTTACATTAACTTAGCAGTAGTGTAAACCTTAGTCTGCCGCAGAATCTTCAGACAATAGCTGGCAAAGTTTTAACTTCATAAAACATTTTTGCATTTCGGACAAATTCATTCGGGTTGGCGCTGACGTAAAACTCTTCGGTTTCTTCTTTCCCTGATAAATTTAACAAATCTAATTGAGTCAAATCTTTTTTGATATATTCAACAAACATTTCAGCAGGGTCAATAAACATATCTTTTGGGGCAAATTGTGAAAGGATATCTAAGAGATAAGGATAATGAGTGCAGCCCAATATAATTTTATCAGGGTTGTTTTCAAGCATCTTTTTCATTTTATCTTTTACATCTTCATAACATTCAGTGGTATTAATCATTCCGTTCTCAATATAACTTGTCCAATTCTGGCAAGGAATTTCAGACACCTCTGTTTCAGCATTATATTTTTGTAATACTTTTTTGTATGCGTGCGAATTGATAGTCGCAAGAGTCGCAAACACACCAATATTTTTAATATTCATACCTGATATAGTTTTTGCACAGGTCTGAGTTATAGGATAAATTTTAAAATCATATTCGTTTTTAATTGTTTCATAGGCTATTGCAGATGATGTATTGCAGGCAATTACGACAGCTTTAACTTCTTTTCCCTTAAAGAAATTCAAAATTCTTCTTGAACAACCCAAAAGCTCTTCTTTTGATTTGTTTCCATAAGGCATATTTTTTAAATCGCCATAATAAATAGTATTTTCATTTGGCAATATTTTCTTAAATTTGGAATATACGGAAAGTCCGCCTACGCCTGAATCAAAGAATCCTATGGGAGAGTTTTTAATTTTATCAATATCCGTATATTTCATTATTTACCTTTTCTTTCTTATTTCAAATAAACCCCTCACCCTAACCCTCTCCCTCAAGGGGCGAGGGAACCGGTTCTGAATCTTGAACTCTATTTGCTTCCTTTCAAATAATCAATAATTCCTTCTGCAATAGCTTTTGCGGTTTGCTGTTTTCGTTTATCCGTAATAATTTCGTTTCTTTCTTCAGGATTGGATAAAAATCCGATTTCGCAAAGCACAGCCGGAGACGTGGTATGGTTTATTACGTAGAATTTCGACTTAAATAATCCTCTGTCTTTTGCAGTTGGAATTTCTTTTACAAAGTGTTTGTGTATAATTTCAGCGAGAGGTTTGCTGTAATCGTGGTACCAATGAGTTTCAATTCCATTCGGATCCGTAGAAACAGCTGAATTAACATGAACGCTTATAAAGATTTCCGGTTCTTCAGATTCGGAGAAATCAACTCTGTCTTCAAGGGAAACGAATGTATCATCGTCTCTGGTAAGAACAGCCTTAATACCTTTCGAGAGTAATATGCTCTGTACTCTTTTTGAAATATCTAAAGTTATATCTTTCTCATTAATTCCTTCTCTGATTGCGCCATAATCTGTTCCGCCGTGTCCGGGGTCAATAACTACTTTATTTGAATTTTTAGTTTTCTTAATCGGTTTTTCAATAGTTTTTGTATCTTCTTCCGAATTACGAGAAATAATTACTTTTATTGCTTTCCCGTCGACTCCTTCTTCTATTTTGATAATATCTTTTTTGCTGATTTTTAGTGAGGTTTTGATTCCGACTTGCGGAAGCAAAGACATAGTAAGTTGTTTGAATTGAGAGTTTGCCAGTGTATTTGTCAGGTCTTGTTCGTTATAGCTTTTTACGTTAAAGAAAAACAAGTTAAGCGTATTGTCTGTTCTGACTATTGAATGAACAACCGGTGCCGTGAAAGATAAAATTAATTCTCCATTTTTAGAATCAATGTTTTTGACGTAGGCTTTATTCAAGTTCGCAATATTGTTTTCAAGTGCTATGTGATTTAATTTTTCGGAATTAATTAAAAACAAAGACTGTGAATCTTTTGAATATATTGGGATATATTTATCTGCAGAATCCGACGTTATAACAATTCTGGCGGTATTAAAGTCAAATTGTCCTATTTTAGCTGTATCATGGCAGTTCTCAGAAGAACATAAAGAAATTTCACGATTTCTGATGATTTTATCTAAATATGTATTAGGCAAATCTATTACAGCACGTTTTGGGGAAGTCAAATGGAATACTCTTGAGGTTGTTATTTGTCCTATACCGCTTACCAGCAGTCCGTTATTTTTCGGGATATATTGATTAATAAAATATTTTGTGCGCAGTTTTAATTTTGTTGAGAGGTCAACAGAAATTACACTATCGTAAGTTTTTCCGTCGGTATTAGTAAGTGTAGTATCTTCAAATGCTTTTTGAATATCTTTTATCGTATTATCTTTGTCGTCGTTTAATTCATTGAGCGGAATTGCGACTTTTTGTATGAATTGTGAATTGGCTGTTATATGTGAGTAATCTTGTTTTGCGCTTGTTTCATCATAAATAATATTGAAATAATTGTTGATTAATTTCGGTTTTTCCGTTTTTACTATAATGGTTCCGCCTGAATTGATTAACTGAACATCAGAAGTATTAAAGTCTTCTTCAAAAGTAATTACGGCACGAACAATGTTGGGATTGGTGTCAAACTGCGCAAGCCGAATTTCTTTAATGTGACTTTTTTCAAAAACAATTTGTTTTTTATCTCCGACCAAGACGGCATTGTTTATATCAAAATAAAGCCTATTCGGATTGGTTAATCTGACGAGTTTTTCCGGTGTTTCCACGGTCTCATTTGTATTAGAAACTTGTGTGCTTATTATAACAAGAGAGGAAGACGTATCATAATTCAGCCCCATAACTTTGATTGGTAAAGAGTCAGCCATTGTTGGGCTTACTGAAATAAGTATGAATGTTATAAATATAAATATATAAAGTAAAAATCTCTTCATTATAAATCCGTTGACATAAAACCGGATATGTTTTGACCCAAATCCTTGTAATATTTTATCAAAAAATTTAACAAAAAAAAAGCACTTGATTAGAGTGCTTAAGTACGTGTTTCGAGAGTTAGACTTTATAAACTCAGATTAAAAATTCATGCCGCTTTCATAACGGTAGAATTTATATATTATGCTATCGCACATTTCCCTTAAAAACTTACAAATAATTTCTTTGCTGTCGTTAAAATTATAAACACCCGGTAACATATACATACTAAATACTCCTGTAACTATCTTCACATCATGTATAACGGCACTTTTTTCAAAAACTTTAGCGTAAAACGTCGAATTGTTACAATTCGTTACAAATCTAACAACAAATCATTTACGGCTTTTTTGTTATAATATTGTTATTGATAAGGAGAAGACAATGCAAGAAATATTGAAAAAGAGTGCAATGGAGCAATTTAAAGCTCTAAAAAATAAAGAAGTTTCGGCGTTAGAATTAACAAAAGCTTCATTAGAAAGAATTAATGATGTGGATGAGAAGTTAGGAGCATTTAACTCTGTGACTGATACAATAGCGTTAGAGACTGCAAAAAAAGTTGATGAAAAGATTACGGCAGGAGAAGAACTCCCGCTTCTTGCCGGAGTTCCTTTGGCTTTAAAAGATAATATGAATCTTGTAGGTTCAAAAACAACTGCATCAAGCAAGATTTTGGAAAACTTTGTATCACCTTACAATGCAACTGTTACCGAAAAATTGTTGAACAACTTGATTCCAATAGTCGGTAAGGCTAATTTGGACGAATTCGCAATGGGTTCTTCAAACGAAAATTCCGCATTTAAAAAGGTTCACAATCCTTGGAATTTGAATAAAGTCCCGGGAGGTTCATCAGGCGGTTCCGCAGCATCTGTAGCGGCTTGTGAATCTGCGCTTGCACTTGGTTCTGATACCGGTGGAAGTATAAGACTCCCCGCAAGTTTCTGCGGTATTGTCGGAATGAAGCCTACTTACGGCAAGGTTTCAAGATATGGTTTGATAGCTTTTGCTTCATCATTAGATCAAATAGGCCCGTTTTCCAGGACGGTAGAAGATTCTGCAGCTCTATTAGAAGTTATTTCAGGACATGACCCTCACGATTCAACTTCTCTTAAACTACCGGTTGAAAATTACAGAAAGTCGTTGAATGATGATATTAAAGGCAAAAAAGTAGGTGTAGTGAAGGAACTTGTAGCAGAAGGACTTGCTCCTGATGTAGATAAAGCTATTCAGCAGGCAATTGAGACATATAAATCTTTAGGTGCTGAAGTTATGGAAGTATCTCTTCCAAACATCAAACATTCTATCGGTATTTATTATATTCTGGCTACGGCAGAATGCAGTTCTAATCTGGCAAGGTTTGACGGTGTAAAATACGGTCACAGAACAAAAGATGCAAATAATCTGCTCGATATGTACTGTAAAACACGTGCTGAAGGTTTCGGCCCTGAAGTTAAACGCCGTATAATGCTTGGTACTTATGCACTGTCATCAGGTTATTATGATGCTTATTACAAAAAAGCTCAGCAAATGAGAAGGATTGTAACGGAAGATTTTTTGAAAGCATTTTCGCAGGTTGATGTTTTAATTGCGCCTACTTGTCCAAATACAGCTTTTGATTTGGGCTCAAAGACAGAAGATCCGCTTGCAATGTATCTAACGGACATTGCAACTATCGGAGCTAATCTTGCTGGGATTCCTGCTATGTCAATTCCGGCAGGGTTTGATTCGTCAGGTATGCCGATTGGTTTGCAAATTATGGCACCGCAGCTTGCTGAAGCCAAGATGTTCAATTTTGCTTATAAATTTGAGCAGTCTCATGATTTTTATAAGCACATTGCAAATATATAAAACAGACAAAAGGCGGGGAATTTTTCCCCGCTTTTTTTATGGTATAAATATAATATGCAGAGGAAATGTATCGCTTGCGGAGAAATTAAAGACCGCAATGAAATGATAAAAATAACCAAAGATTACAAAAAAGCAAATGCAGTTATAAATCCAAATAATTTTACATTTGGCAGATCGGTATATCTTTGTTATAATCAAAGTTGTATTGATAGTGCTTTTAAGAAGAACAAAATAAATAAAGCATTAAAAACCAATACAAATATAGATAAATCTACTCTGGAAGATTTATTAAAAGGGTATTTGAAAGGAACAATTAATGGACAGTTTAAGAGTTAGTGAATTAGCCAGAGAACTTAATTTAACAAGCAAAGATGTTATAGAAAAGTTCGCAGAGATTTCGATTGTTGTAAAATCTCACTCGAATACTGTTACTCCTGATCAAATTCGCAAACTTAAAGAGCATATGGGGCTTACAGAAAAAAAAGCTGCTCCCAAAAAAGCTTTTATCGTTAAAAAAGCAAAAACCCCGTCTGCTGAGCCGGAAGTTGTTAAAACAACTCCAAAGGAGCCGCCCAAGGTTGAGAGAATTGAGAGAGTTCAACGTGTAGAGAAGCCCCAGAAAATTGAAAAGATTGAAAAACTTGAAAAGGTACAACCAAAACCGATTGATGAAAATAAAACAGGCATTGATAATGAAAGACGTTCTGAAAAGCAACAGACAGAAAAACCGGTAGTGAGGGTTGAGAGGACTAAAATCGAGTATCCAAAAAATCAATCCAGAATAGAGATTGTGAGAAAAGCGCCGGCACGTCCGACAACAAACGAAGGTAGTAAACCGGAATCTTCTGATAAAAAATCTTTTAAGAAAGAAGGCGGAGATAAAAAACTTGTAGAAAGACGAATTATCCCGCAAGAAATATATGAAGGCAAAGGGCAATCCAAGAAGAAGACTGATAACCGAAAGAAAGATAAAGATTATAATTCTAAAAAAGAAGACCAGGAGATGATTTCTCTTGAAAAAGCGGCCGCTCAAAAACATAAAAAACGTTCACACAAAGAAGAAGAACAAGAAGCAGTTACTTCTATTGTTGTAAATCAACCTATGACAATTCAGGAACTGGCTGATAAAATAAGAAAAACTCCTGCCGAAATTGTACGTTTCCTTATGTTTCAAGGTGTAATGGCAACGGTAAATCAGCTGATAGACGTTGATACTATTAAGAAAGTTTGTGCAGAATATCAGCTTGAAGTTCTTGAGGAAGACATAGAAGCATTTATGGAAGAAGAGCTTGAAAAAGAAGAAAAGCAAAAAGCTCTGTCGGAAGTAGATAAAAAATTGCTTAAGAAACGTGCGCCGGTTGTATCAATTATGGGGCATGTTGACCATGGTAAAACGACGCTTCTTGACAGTATTCGGGCTTCAAAACACAAGATTGTTGCGACTGAAGTTGGTGGTATAACGCAATCAATTGGTGCATATACGGTATACCTTGATAACAAGCAGGAGAAGAAAATTGTGTTTGTGGACACCCCAGGGCACGAAGCTTTTACGGAAATGCGTGCGAGAGGTGCCAAAGCAACAGATATTGCCATCCTGGTTGTTGCGGCTGATGACGGTATAATGCCTCAGACTATTGAAGCAATTAATCATGCTAAGGCTGCGGAAGTACCGATTATCGTTGCTGTGAATAAAATCGATAAACCGGGAGCAAATCCTGATAAAGTTTTACAACAATTGACAGAACATGGTCTTGTCCCTGAAGAATGGGGTGGTGATACAATTACTGTCAAAGTTTCAGCACTTCAAGGACTGGGCATAGATGAACTCTTGGAATATATACTTCTTGTCGCAGAAGTTCAAGATTTGAAAGCAAATCCGAAGGCTGAAGCTTCAGGTGTAGTAATTGAAGCTTATTTGGATAAAGGTAAAGGTCCTGTAGCAACACTTTTGGTGCAGAATGGAACTCTTCGTGCAGGAAATTGTGTTGTCGCAGGTACAGCATGCGGTCGTGTCAGAGCTTTGCTTTCGGATTCAGGAGAACGAATTCAAAAGGCGGAACCTTCAACACCTGTAGAAATTTTGGGGTTAACGGAAGTCCCGAATGCCGGTGATTATTTTGAAGTTGTTAAAAATGAAAAAGAAATGAAATCTATAGTTGATAAGAGAAAAGAAAAAGAACGTAATAAACGTCTTGATGCAATGCTTCCGGCTCATATGCGAAGGGAATCGGGTGCTGCAGAGGGCGATGTTCCGCATCTTAATCTTATTATCAAAGCTAATACACATGGTTCGGCGGAAGCTGTTTCCCAAGCAATTGCACAGCTTGAATCTGATGAAATTGTAACAAAGATTATTCATGTCGGAGTTGGTGATATTTCAGAAGCAGATGTTATGCTTGCTTCTGCATCGAATGCGCTTATTTTAGGATTTACGGTTAAAGAAGATGCTAATGCGCTTGCTGCAGCCGAAAAAGAGGGCGTAACAATTAAGAAGTATGATATTATTTATCAGGTTCTTGAAGATATTGAAAGCACAATGATATCATTGCTTACGCCGGAAATTAAAGAGGTGGTTACCGGTCAGGCTGAAGTAAGACAAATCTTTACAATAGGGAAAATTACTAAAATCGCAGGTTGTTACGTTACTGAGGGTAAAATTAACAGAAATGATACTGCAACAATATATCGTGAAGGTGTCGAAATATTCAAGGGCTCTGTCGACCAACTTAAGCGTTTCAAAGATGATGTTAAAGAAGTAGCTCAAGGTTTTGAGTGCGGTATTTCATTTATTAAGTTCAATGATATTCAGGAAGGCGATATAATAAAGTTCAACACAACCAAAGAAGTTGAAAAAACTGAATTGTAAAATTTTACTTTGATTTGTGACACCTATAGATAAAGCGAAAATTTTTAGTTTTTTAATTCTTTTATTAAGAAATGTAAAACTTTGTTTTGAAGACTAGGACATGTTTTTAAAATTTATAGTAACATGCCATGTATCAACTATCCCCAAATCTCCTCCCAAAATGATTAGAGAAAAACACTTATACTGGCCGGAAAGCAGGTCAGTTTTTTTTTATAGACTATCTTATTATGAGTTTTATATCCTTTGTTAGTAAGGCCAAATCTCCTTGTTCGATAGCGGAATTAATTAATTCTCTATATTTATCAACATTATCAATTTTTATTTTATCAGGCAAGACTAAATCAGAGTTAAATTTTGTCTCTGTAAAACCCTTATTTAAAATCAAAAATTCTTCATATATTTTTATCAATTTATTAATATTAGAATCGAATTCGAATTCCTTTCCGAGAAAATATTTCATATCTTTTGGGAATAATTCTGCGAATTTAAGCATGAATTGAGTATCTGCGGTGTTTTCACTTTCAATGTACTCTGCATTTAGACAAGGGTTAGAAACTATTTCTCCTTTGGGTTGTGCTTTCAAATATGCCGCCCACATGAGACAGCCTACATAGAACCCTATATTATTATAAAAAATATCAAGGATTTTTTTATGGTATTGTAAAAATTTTACTTTCTTTTGAGAAAGATTCTTAAATCTGTTAATATCGGCATATAAGTAGTCAACAGTGCCTTGAAAAGCCAAAATATAAGGTGCGAATCCGGGATCAAATTTTAACTCTGCGTTAGTTTTAGCCATTTAGAACTCCTTAAATCGCTTCTTTAAAAATTAAAGTAGCATTATGTCCACCAAATCCGAAAGAGTTTGATAGTGCTGCGTGTACTTTTTTCTCTCTCATTTTATGAGGGACATAATCAAGATTTGCAACTTTTTCATCTTGGTTATCAAGATTTATAGTAGGTGGTACTTTCCCTTCATTAATTACTTTTATGCATATAATTGCTTCAGCAGCTCCGGTTGCGCCAAGCATATGTCCATGCATACTCTTTGTTGCACTAACGAGCAGATTAGGATTCTTTTCTTTATCGCCAAATATTTTTGCTATAGCTTGAGATTCGGCGATATCTCCTAAACCGGTACTTGTACCATGCGGATTGATATAGTCAATTTCTTCCGGTTTCATTTTTGCATCAGCAAGAGCAAATTCCATGGCTTTCAATGCACCATTGCCTTCAGGATCGGGTGCTACCATATCGTGAGCATCTGCTGTTTGGCCATAACCTACAATCTCTGCATATATTTTTGCACCTCGTGCTTTTGCGTGTTCATATTCTTCAAGTACTACAACACCTGCACCTTCTCCCATGACAAATCCGTCTCTGTCTTTATCATAAGGTCTGGAGGCTTTTTGAGGTTCGTCGTTGCGTTTGGATAATGCTCGACATGCTGTAAATGCGCCCATTCCCAGGTTCGAAATAGTTGCTTCGCAGCCTCCTGCGACAATAACATCAGCATCACCATACTGAATGCTTCTGAATGCGTCTCCGATTGAATGTGTACCCGTTGCGCATGCTGAAACTACAGCCTTATTTACACCCTTATAGCCATGTTTCATAGATATTCTTCCGGAAGCCATATCTGCAATCAGCATTGGAACAGTAAAAGGTGAACATTTTGTAGGACCCTTTTCCAGCATTGCTATATGATTTTTTTCAAATGTATTAAATCCGCCAGCTGCAGCACTTACGATTACTCCGATTTTATAAGGGTCAATATTAGCCTTGTCGATACCGGCATCTGCTATTGCTTCATCTGCTGCAACTATGGCAAATTGGGTAAACCTATCCATTCTTTTTGCCTCTTTGGGTCCTATAAGAATTTCAGGATCAAAATCTTTTTGTTTTATTTCTGCGGCAAAAGTTACGGCATGACCATCAAGCGGCATGTTTTCAATTCTCGATACTCCGCTTTTACCCTGAATAAGGCTGTCCCAAAATTTATCAACTCCTACACCGAAGGGGGTTACTGCTCCAAGCCCTGTTATTACTACTCTTCTATTTGTCATATTTATACCTCGTGACCTGTGACTCGTGAATCGTGAACCGAATATATTACAAATCACGAGTCACAACTCACGATTCACGAAATAACAAAAGGGCGGTAAATATTTGTACAATATTTCCCACCCTTTGTAATACTAGTGTTGCATAACTAATTATGAGTGAGACTCAATATAGTTAACTGCATCTTGAACTGTTTGAATTTTTTCAGCTTCTTCGTCAGGAATTTCGCAACCGAATTCTTCTTCAAAAGCCATAACTAATTCAACTGTATCCAATGAGTCAGCACCAAGATCAGCCGTGAAGCTAGCTTCAGGAGTAACGAGTGATTCGTCACAGCTTAATTGGTCTACTACAACTTTTTTTACTTTTTCTAATGTACTCATTCTTTTTTCCTCTTATTTATGTGTAATACACTATTCCAATCAGAATTATACTATTTCAATAAAATTTTGCAAATTTTTTAAAAAATTGTTACAAATTTTGTTTAAATTAAGTTTTGCGGATTAATTTATTTAGTTGTCTTCAAATATAATGCTTCTCATATATTTTATAATGTAAGCTTTCATGCTACAATATGAAAAAAGAGGGAGAGTTATGCAAAAAAATCAATCAATTGGTATGTATATTATTTTAGGTATACTTGTTTTAGCATTTATAAGTATGTTATTCAATGAACCTACGTCAAGTACGGAAGAGCTTTCATATACGTCCTTTATACAAAAAGTTGAAAATAAAGAGATAAAAAATGTAGATATGGATAATGGGGTATTAATAGCTCACCCTATAAATCAGCCGGAAGCTAAACCGGTAAAAAATCCTTGGTACGGTGAAGTTAAACCGCCAATTATTCAGTACAAAGTGGCTTTTCCAGAAAATTCAGATATTGTTAAAAAATTAGAGGATAATAATGTTGAAATAAGCATAAAGAAGACTGCTGATTCTGGTTCTATGTTTGGAATAGGTTCTTCGTTTTTTACTATATTGCTTGTTTTAGGTTTTCTATTTCTTATATTTAAAACAATCCAAGCTGGCGGTGCTCAGGCAATGTCTTTTGGGAAAAGCAGAGCTAAAATGCTTATGGATAGCAAAGTAAAAACAACATTTAAAGATGTTGCAGGAATCGATGAAGAAAGAAAAGAGCTTGAAGAAATTGTAGATTTCTTGAAACATAGCGATAAATATGTAAAATTAGGGGCAAAAATTCCTAAAGGAGTTCTTCTTGTAGGTGCTCCTGGTACAGGTAAAACATTGATGGCCAAAGCTGTAGCCGGGGAAGCAGGAGTTCCGTTCTTTTCAATAAGTGGTTCTGATTTCGTTGAAATGTTTGTTGGTGTAGGTGCTTCACGTGTTCGTGATTTGTTTGAACAGGCTAAGAAACACCAACCCTGTATAGTTTTTATTGATGAAATTGATGCTGTTGGGCGTCAAAGGGGTGCCGGTTTAGGTGGCGGTCATGATGAAAGAGAACAAACTCTTAACCAATTGCTTGTTGAAATGGACGGTTTTGATGAAAATACAAATATAATTATTCTTGCAGCCACAAACAGACCTGATATTTTGGACAATGCTTTGTTAAGACCAGGAAGATTTGATAGGCAGATCGTTATTAATAAACCTGATGTTTTGGGTCGTGAGCAGATTTTGAATGTACATGCTAAAAATAAACCGCTTGCAAAAGAAGTCGATTTAAAGACGCTTGCGAAACGTACACCGGGATTTACGGGTGCTGATCTGTCCAATCTTTTGAATGAAGCAGCGCTTCTTGCTGCTCGTCATAATAAGTCCGAAATTGAAATGCCGGATTTGGAAGAAGCAATTGATAAAGTTATGGCAGGACCTGAAAAGAAAAGCAGGATAATTTCCGATGAAGAAAAAGAAAATACGGCATACCATGAAGTAGGGCATGCTCTTCTTGCGAAGTTACTTAAAGATTGTGATCCTCTGCATAAAGTTTCTATTATACCAAGGGGAATGGCTCTGGGTATAACTTTAACTCTGCCTGAAAAGGACCATCTTACAATGCGTAAAAGTCAATTGTTAGATAGAATAACAATGGTTCTTGGAGGAAGAGTTGCAGAAGAACTTATTTACGGTAAAGACAATGTTACGACAGGTGCTTCTAATGACCTTGAAAAAGTTTCAGCACTTGCAAGAAGTATGGTTACAACATACGGTATGAGTGAAAAAATGGGAAATCTTACATACGGTAAAGAGCAGGAACACGTATTTATGGGAAGAAATTTTGGTAATACAAGAGATTTTTCCGAAGAAATTGCTGCTGATATTGATAAAGAAGTAAAAATAATTGTTGACAAGCAGTATGAGGTTGCAAAAAATTTGCTAAGCGAAAACCGGGACATGCTTGAATATATTGCAAAGCAGTTGCTTGAGAAAGAAACTTTAGATGAAAAAGAGTTCGAAGAACTTATGAATGAAGTTAAATCAAAACGTACGTTTGATAATTGGAATAATTAAGTAATGAGGATAAAAAATGGACAGAGATGAAATGATATTAGAAGAATACAAAATGTATTCCAAACAGAAAGACAATTTTATTGACAGAAATTTTGTTACTAACAGATTTTATATGATTTCTTTTGTGGTTATAATTTTTGCAATGATTTTTACGGGCGATGTAATATTTATGGAGAAAATATCGGCTACCTTGTTATTTTCCGCAATAGGTATAGCTGTTTGTGCATTATGGTGGATGAATGTTGATGCTTATAATATTTTAATTAGGATAAAATTTGCCAATGTTCTTGAAATGATTGAAGAAAAGTTTCCAGTAAAACCATTTACCGAAGAGAAAAAAGGAATTGAGGAATTTAAGAATAAAAAGATATTTATGTTTTCGGATATACAAAAAATAATTGCGGTTTTAGGTGCACTATTTTTCTTTGCAGTTTTTGTAAGTGAAATTACACCGTTGTTTGCAGCTATTTGGGGTAAAATAGCAGGTTTAACTTGTTCAATAAAAGGCGGACTGTGATAGCTTAGGGGTTTGGCAGTATGAAAAATAACACTCAAAGCAGAGTTTTGAATTGGCATTATATAACGGTGTCCCTTATATTTGCGGTGGTAATATTATTATGTGTGTTATATTTACCGCCAACAAAGGATTTTGATTCGGGAATGCTTCAAGCGGTAAGAACTAACCTGTCTTGGTTTCCGTCATTTATTCCGGTAATGCTGAATGAAATTGGCCGCTGTCATTATGTTTGGCCGTTGATAGCTTCTTGCGGAATTCTTGTATCTCATAAATACTATATATCGGCTTTTTTGCTCGTATTTTTTACTCAAGGGGCGCATGTTTTGACAGACTTCATAAAGAACATTATATGCAGACAAAGACCTTGTGGAGATTCGTACCCAGGGTATAGCTTCCCTTCAGGGCATTCTCTGACAGCAATGTGCTTTTTCGGGATACTAATATATCTTGTTCACCGCCATATCAGCGGATTTTGGAAATATTTTTTCATAACGATTTTCGGAATGCTAATAATTTTGAATGGCCTTTCCAGGCTCTGGCTCGGAGTTCATTTCCCGACAGATGTTTTAGAGGGCATGTTTTTAGGATTTATTCTTGTTAACCTTTATATAATTTTGGATAAGTTTTTTAGCAGGTAACACAATAATATTAAGCTAATTTGTATAATTTATTAGCTATTTCGTTGTTTTTGGCTTTTACCATAACCTCATCAGCTCCAATTTCAAACAAATGTCGTGCGGAATAATATCTTAACTGGTCTTCTGTACATAATTGATGCATTTGTTCTTCAAGTTTAGCACAGGGAGATTTAAGATATTCTTCTATTTTTACAAGCGTTTCTTTGTTAAAATCGAAGTTTAGTAAATTTTGATAAAGAGTATATTCGTTAATATTACCGCTGGATTTAATTAAAAGATGTTTTAAATTAAAGAAGTTAAGGGTTTCTAATTTCGCATCTTTAGGCGTTTTTGAATTCATTATTATTTCAATTAATTTATTTATGTCATATTCTGTTTTGTAATTATACTCTTTAGCTTCTTCTAAAATATCTTCTAGTATATTAATGTACCGTTCTTTGTAGTTTAGTATTATTTCACCATCTTTTCCGTTAACAATCCAAGTATTTGCGTGTTCTGCTCTAAGACTAAGGTTTTCTAACAGACGTTCCGTTCTTCCGTTTGGTGTGTATGAATGAAACATTGGTCGCATTTTATGACGTCTTAATAATTTATTAAACTTGTCAAACATTATATATCCGTTATTTTCTCCATATCTTTTGCCCCAAAGAGTACCAAATACTGTTGATTTTTGTTTATATCCTAATTTAGCAATAACATCATTTGTCACGTCATGCATATTTGCATTGGAAGTTTCAACTATTTTAACTCCTTTAAGTTTTTTAAATTCTTGTATTTTTCTTGCATAAGTAATTTTATATTTACCTTTTGGAATATCTGAATTATATCGAACTATTACAGAACCTTTTGGGATTCTTATTGAACCTCTTGAATATAAATCTGCAGCTACCCCTCCAACTATTTTATTTCCTTTTGTTTTAATAGTTTTTGCAAAAGGCATGATTATTGCAAAATTACTAAATATCCACTCTCCCAATGTATGTGAATCAACAGCATGATTGACCGCAAAATGCACACTGTTTCTTGTATAACCAATGGCATCTTTTGTCGATTTAATAATACCGTCTATTGGGGCAAAATCTGTTAGGTGAACAAGAGCCAAACCGTCTTCATTAAAAAAGCCAAATTTATCAAATAAACTATGTTTTTTAGCAAATGAAAATATTTTCTTGCTTTCTGCATCAATCAATTTTGAATTAAATACTTTTGATAAAACTCTTTGTAATCTCATGAAAATTTATCCTTTATTCCCCTATATTTATATAAAGTATTTTTCTTATCAAAAATTGCGTTTTTTACAAAATATTTAAGGTAAACTTTTTTTACAAAATATCCTCTGTCATGGGATTTTTTTGGGATTTCACGATATAATATTATCTGTTGGGTAAAGGAAGAGAATGATGGGAACTTTTGATCTTACCGATTATAATTTTTATTCAAGCCGAGTCGATATGGAAATCATAACCGCTATTGTCGATGCTTTGAAAGAAATTTTGGAGGAAGACAGCAAGCAGGAACAGCCATTGTTTTTGAAGGTTGCGGACGGCTTTATCATGAATATTGCAAGAAGGGTTGTTCAGGAAAAGAAGAAAACGTTTCTTATCGGTATAACTGGAGAAAGTGCCTCCGGAAAAACTGTTTTTGTTGATAATACAATTGAAGCGGTAGTTCGTGAGAAAAAAGAAGGAATTTATACGGTTGTCAGGTGTGATGACTATTACAAAGATACTTCCAAAGAGCTTATTGAAGCCGGTAGTTATGATGCGTTGTTCAAGACCGGTTTTAGCTTTGATACACCTGATGCGATTGATTTGGGATTAATGAAAGAGCACTTAATAGCACTTAAAAATATGGAAACGGTTACTTCTCCTCGCTATGATTTTGTTACTTGTGTATCAAATCCTGACGGAGATGTTAAAAATCCGGCCAAAGTTATTCTTACGGAAGGTTTGTATGTCTTAGATGAAAGTCTTAGAGATATAATGGATGTCAAGGTTTATGTATTTACACCACTTGAAGTTATAAAGGAGCGTTGGTATAAGAGAGCTGTCTCTCGTGGTAAAACCGGTGAAGCGGCGGATTTGCAGTTTAAAAACGTAAATGAAACAGCGCAGCAATATATTCGTCCGACTTATCAAATAGCTGATTGTATAATTAACGGTATGGTTGATAAAGAGTATATTAAAGTTATCACTGACAGAATTATGCGTAAACTTGCGGAAATATGTTCCGGAGGCTAAGAGCAAATATAAAAACAAAAATTGAACTTATTCCCTCGCCATACGGGAGAGGGTTAGGGTGAGGGGGTAAATAAGAAATGTTTGAATTAAAGGCTCAAATGTATTTTGCGGCAGCACACCATTTACTGAATTATGAGGGTGAGTGTGAAAATCAGCATGGGCATAATTGGCTTGTTGAGGCTTATGTAATAGGTAATGAACTTGATAAAAGCAATATTTTAATAGATTATAAAGTCCTAAAAAGAGAGTTAAAATCTGTTCTTGATTTGCTGGATCACAAAGATTTAAACGAATTGCCTTATTTCAAGGGAATTAGTCCGAGCAGTGAAATAATTTCTCAATTTATTTATAAAAAGCTTAGAGAAAAAATCAGCATTTTGTCTAAAATTTCTGTTTGGGAAACTCCGACATCTTGTGCTACGTATTATGAAAATTAATGAAGGGAATGTATGCATTTATTACAAGCGGTATTAATGGGGATAATTCAAGGATTGAGCGAATTTTTGCCAATTTCAAGTTCAGCGCATCTTGTTTTTACCTCTAATTTTTATAAGGTTTTTAAAAATATTGATATTTCTGATGTTTCATCGCAAGAGGTGTTTCTCGATATAATGCTTCATTTTGGAACTCTGATTGCAGTTTTAGTATTTTTCAGAAAAGATATCTTAAGGATTATTAGAGCTTGTATATCTGGTTTTAAAAACAGAGATTTTAATAATCCGGATTTTAAAATTGGATGCTATATAATTATAGGAACTATTTTAACTGCATTAATTGCTGTACCTCTGTGTGAAATATCCGAAATGCTCGTATTTATGCCTGCCGGAGTAGGAATATTTCTAATAATTACAGGTTTTATTTTATTATTCAGTGAATGGTTATCCAAAAAACATTTTGAAAAAAAAGACATATCATTAAAAAGTGCGATTTTAACAGGTTTGGCACAAGGGCTTGCTTCTCTTCCGGGTTTTTCGAGATCAGGACTTACGATTGCTGCAGGTTTAATTACCGGCAGTGACAGATTAACAGCGGCAAGATATTCATTTTTGCTTTCAATACCTGTTATCCTGGGTGCATCTATGATTTATCCGCTTGTAAAAATAAATCCTATTGATATGAGTGGTTTTAATTGGTTTGCTATTGTCGTTGGTACAATAGTGTCAAGTGTTGTCGGATATTTTTGTATAAAATATTTTCTCAAATTCTTAGCAAAATTTTCGCTTGCATTTTTTGGATATTATTGCATTGCTATGGGAATTTTGGCGTATTGGTTCTTTATAGGTAAAGTTTAAATTATGGGAGTATGATTATGGAATTAAATAAGTACATTGAGCATACGTTGTTAAAACAAGATGCAAAAAAGTCTGAGATAATTAATTTGCTTGATGAAGCAAAAAATTTTAATTTTTTTGGGGTATGTGTAAATCCGAGTTTTGTTAAATTGGCAAAACAGTATCTAAAAGATACTAATATAAAAGTGGTTACTGTTGTAGGTTTTCCTTTAGGACAGACTACTTGTGAATCAAAAGTCCTTGAAACAATTGATGCAGTTAAAAACGGCGCTGATGAAATCGATATGGTTTTAAATTGCGGTAAACTCAAAGATGGAGAATACGATTATATAGTAAATGAAATTTCTGCTATAAAAACTGCCTGTCAGAATAAAAAATTGAAAGTTATTTTAGAAACGGACTTACTCACGAAAGACGAGATTAAAACTGCATGTGAACTCTGCATAAAAGGCGGAGCCGATTTTGTAAAGACTTCAACAGGTTTTGTCAAAAATGGAGTCGGAGCAAAAGCGGAAGACGTAAAACTTATGTATGAGACAGTGCATGCGGCAGGGTTAGGGGTTAAAGCATCAGGCGGAATAAGAGATAAAGAAGCTGCTCTAAAAATGGTAGAAGCAGGCGCGGTAAGATTAGGAACCAGTTCCGGTGTAAAAATCTGCGAATAGTTTATTATGTATTTTATAAATACCGTTGTTATAATTGAGCTTGCGTGAAAAACGAAGTTTTTCAAACGGTTTTGGGAGTAAATATTTATAGATTATTCTAAAGGTTGGAAAGTAAAGCAGAAAAGTTTCCGCGCTATTCTGCACCCTCAATTTGTACAATATTTTGTATTTGTGTAAATTCTATTTAAAAAGAGTGCTGTATTATTTTTCAATTTAGATAGCAAATTAATTTTTTATGAGTTTTATGATAGTTAGTTCTGTTTGTGAAAATTTGAGTTTATAGTCTTATAATTAAATATAACGACTTTTGAAAGCAGTAATCTCAAAAAGGAGTAATATGTCAGTCAGTATCAATAATTTTTCAAAACCATTATGTTCAGCGTTTATTGGACTACAAACAAGTTTTCCTCCCCCAAGAGTTTTAGAACATAGTATTGATTCCGGCAAAAGGTCTATAGAAAATATATTACAATCAGAATTTATTTTTAATACAAATATTAAGAGAATAACTTCTGAAACAGAATTTGATTACGTGTTAGCAAGACTAAAAAGAGACCGTTCCTGGAAAGGCGGATGGTGGAATATAGACCATGCTACAAAATTTGAACAAGCCATTATACCTTATACCGGTGAACAAGACATAAGTGCTCATTTAAATTGGTATATGTATAGTGGAAATATCGTGAATCCAAATATTTCAGAAGAAATAACAAGAGAGTATATTCGTGCTATGTGTTATGCTTTGCCGGAAATAGACAAAGTATATGGGAAATACACAGGAATAGTTTATCGATGCGGATATATGGAAAAGATGCCGAAAAGCTTTGTTTCAACAACTAGTGATCCAATGGGATTAAGATATATAATCCATACAAGAGAGGATTATCGTCAGCCTTTTTATATAGTATACACCAATGATGGACATAGAATTGAAGACATGCAAAAAAAACTCGGGTGCAGATATCAATGTGAACATGAAATAATATTATCATCAGGTACGCAGTATGAAGAGGTTACTAAAATAACTCCGAAAATGGAAGAATTGCAACACAAGATGAAAGAGACCATCAGAGATGATTTTGCCATGCCTTCTTTAAATATCACATTTCTTCGGGAAATAAATTGTTTTTGATGATTGTGTTTTAAGAATTTTATAAATAAGCACAAAACTTAATAAGACTCTTAATACAAACGATGCTGTTTTATAAATTCTTCCATTGTTTCTATTGCTCTTTTAGCGAGAAGTTCCGTTTTAAGTTTTTTATTCTTTCGGGGTAAATTATTGGGTAAATCAATAGGGGCAACAATTGCCCAGTTTGAATTAATTGGCTGAGGGGGTAAATATCTTAAAGAACCATCACGTTTGCTTAGGTGTTCAAGGTGTGCCTTATCGGTAATATAATTTGTTAATGCTCCAAGCATAGTTTCTTTGGGAAGGGTAAATAATTCTTCTCCTTTAATATGGCGTGCCATATTTATTCCTGCAAGTAAACCTCCTGCAATAGATTCTGTATAACCTTCAGTTCCCGTGATTTGTCCCGCAAAAAACAGACCTTTACGTTCCTTTGTTTCAAAAGTCGGATTTAGGACAACAGAAGCATTTATAAAGGTATTTCTGTGCATAACTCCATAACGTACAATGTTAGCATTTTCTAACCCCGGAATCGAATGAACAAGTTCTTTTTGCGCACTCCATTTAAGATTAGTTTGAAATCCTACAAGATTAAAAAGGGTTTTAGCTGAATTATCCTGTCTGAGTTGTACAACGGCATAATTTTCTATCCCGGTTCTTTTGTCAATTAATCCGACCGGTTTCATCGGTCCGAATCTTAGAGTATCAACCCCTCTTGAGGCAAGCACTTCTACAGGCAAACAAGATTCAAAGAATTCTTTTTTATCAACTTCGTGGTTTTCAATTCGAGGCGCATTTATAAGAATATTGTAAAAGTTTTCGTATTCTTCTTTGCTCATCGGGCAATTTATATATGAAGCTTCGCCTTTGTCATACCTTGAAGCCCAGAAGGCTTTGTCAAAATTTATTGAATCAATCTCTATAATTGGGGCAATAGCATCAAAAAAGTGTAAATGTTCAGTTTTGGTGAAATTTTGTATACTTTTTGCCAATTTATCACTGGTAAGCGGGCCAGTTGCAATAATTGTGTTCCCTTCCGGTATTTCTTCAACTTCTTCTCTTATAAGTTCAATATTTGTTTCGTTCAGAATTCTTTCAGTTACCGCATGTGAAAAATCTTTCCTTGAGATTGCAAGCGCATTGCCTGCCGGAACAGAGTTTTCTTTTGCAAGTTTTATTAATTCTCCGCCTAACAGTTCCATCTCCCGCTTTAATAGTCCGCTTGCATTGGTTATATCAGACGAACCTAAGCTGTTTGAACATACAAACTCTGCACAATCAGAAGTAGTATGTGCACCTGTTGTTTTATTTGGGCGCATTTCATAAAGTTTTACTTTTACTCCTCTTTTTGCCAACTGCAAAGCTGCTTCCGAACCTGCGAGTCCCGCACCGATAATTATTACTTCCTGCATTAATCCTTTACTATTCCTACCTGATTCCTGCCGTGTTCTTTTGCATAATATAAACCTTTATCCGCAAACTCAATCAAGTCTTGTGGAGTTTCCGCATTATCAGGAAATGTTGAAACTCCCAAACTTATTGTAACTTTACTTGTTTCTGTTGAATTTATTTGAAAATCTCTTTCGGCTACAGCTTTGTTAATTCTCTTTGCATTGGATAAAGCTTCTTCTGCTGATGTATTTGGAAGGATTATACTCATTTCTTCTCCGCCGTACCTGCAGACATAATCAGTTGTTCGGGAGTTCTTTTTAAGAGTTTGTGCGACCTGCTTAAGAACCGCATCTCCGGCTTGATGTCCGTATGAATCATTAAATTTTTTGAAGAAATCAATATCGATTATAATAAGAGAAAAAGGTTGTCCATAACGTTTTGAAATTTCAATCTGGTTCCTGAGTGTATCCTGAAAATAACGATGGTTATAAAGTTCTGTTAAACCATCTATTGTGGCAAGTTTATATTGGTATTCAAAATCTTTTGATTTAATAAGATATTTTGCGATAAATGTTAGTGCAAAAGTAACCGTAATTGTTACAATAGGTAATACAACGGGTATCCATATATTAAACAATTCCATTACATAATATGAAATAAAGAGGTAAGCCAGAGTAAACAGAACGCTGGATAATACTGCAAATATTGTTGATGATGAAAACATAACAATAAATATAACTATAGCAGCAACACCTAATAATATTAAAATATTAACAAAACCTTCGGTTTGCTTAATAAAGTTGTTATCAAGCATATTATTGAGGAATGTTGCATGAACTTCTACTCCCGGATATACTCCCTCTTGTACGGGAACGCTCTTTGTGTCATGTAAAGACGTTGCAGTTGTACCTATAATGACAATTTTATCTTTAAAATTCATTCTTTCTGAACGAGATATATTTTCCATGTCACGGACAAGTTTATACATTGGGTAATTTGAATGAGTTCCGCTTGTCCCATACCAATTCAGAATCGCTTCTCCATGTTTGTTCAGGGGGATTCCTGTGTCTTGAACCTTAAGCATCTTATTTTTGTTTATTTCATAAGTATTTGTATCATCCAAAGTTAGATAATCACTTCCTGCTTTGAATGCCAGGTATGGATAATATTTATCTTTGTATGCAACAAGTGGCGCGACTTTTCTTATAATCCCGTCGCTGTTTCTTATAACATTTGTCATTCCGATATGAACATTTCCGTTTATAAGTTCAGGGAGTATCGTTCTGCAGTTTGTGAATGTATACTTGTTCTTAATATTAACTGATGACTTATTCTCCAAATTTACACTTAATCTTGGAGGTAAGTTTTCGGGTAGTCTTATGTCAGATGCAACATTATCAAAATTCATTCCCACATAAGTATTCTTGTATTTATTAATAGTATCAGTGAAAATCTTATCTGCGTTTTTTTCAGTCCTTATTGATTTTATGAATAAAAGATCAAAAATTATGGCTTGAGGTTTATCTTTTTCAATGTAATTCACAATATTAGCATATATATTTCTTGGAATAGGCCATTCACCATATTTATCCCACAAGTATTCTAAACTCGCATCATCAATTGTCAGAACTACTATATCTTTATTCGGCACCGGTTGTTTATGAAGAACTTTGATAGATTGTCTGTAATCAAAAGTTCTGTTTTCAGCCACTTCAAAAAACGAAGTTATAACAGTGTTCAATGTCTTATTGTTTTGCAAAAAAATAAAACCAACCAATAATATAGCTGCCACTAAAAGAAGATAAGTGCCAAGTGTAAACCATTTAGTGTTTAATATATTTTTCACAATCTCTCTCCGATGTCTTAGTATCTATTTGTAATATAGCTTACTTTAGAGGCTTTTGCAAGAATATTTCCGTTATTTGTTTTTTTGATTATACTATCGTTAGCTTGTTTCAGTATTTCAGTTGAAGTAGCCAATCCAATTGGATTTAAAAGATATTTTAACAAACATTTTTCGTGTAAATTCATTTTATAACCTCGCCGTACAATTTATTACGACACTTATTGACATTTCTTTAAAAAACATTAAAAACGTTAATACAAACGGATGATTTTTTAATGTAAACGTTAAAAAAAACAAATAATCATCCGATAAGTATGACAAAGAGGTGATATTATGTTCAATGGTTTTGTACCAAGATACGATTTAGAAGCAAGGATTCAGCATTCAAAGATTGATTCATGGGGTTACGATTTGCCCGGGGCACGAATGAGCAGAGTAGAAGGCCCTGATACTGCGGATTTTGCAAGTGTAATGTCCGGTTTGGTGGAAAATTTAAATACAGAGATGAATGCTCCTGATAATTTACTTAAAGATGCAATGATGGGTAATGAAAATGTAGATGTGCACGATGTTATGACAGCTATGGCAAAAGCGGAGTTAAGTGTTTCGGTTGCAACTACTGCTGTAGGAAAAGTCATCCAAGCGTATGATAAAATTATGCAATTACAGATATAGTATTCTCATAATCATGCAATATGTGTATAATATTATAGGGAAGGTCATATGGATTTTAAAAAATTACTGGAAAATAAAGTTCTGTTAGCTGCTATCGTAGGCGGTGTAGTTCTTTTGCTTGTAATTTTTATAATTTGCGGAACAATATCCGCTTCATCTAAATCAGGCAAGTCGATGCCGGACGTATCAAGTGAGCCTTTAAAAGAGGATGTCGACTTATTAAAAACAGATAATCTTGGGAAAGCTCTTGAAATACAGTCACTATTGGCAAAACAGGGTATTGTTGTTTCCAGAATGGAAGACGGAACTAAATCTATACTAAGGTTGAAGGCTAAAAATTGTACAACAGCCCCCGGTAAATGTACTGCAGAAAAAAGAGATTTAGCCATTGTTGCTATAGTTGAAAGCGGTTTATATGACCAAAATGTTGGATTGGAAGTTTTTGATAAAGGTGATTTTACTTCTACGAAAGAGGATAAAAGAATTCGACTTGTTCGTGCAATGAATGGTGAACTGTCCAGATTAATAAAAAGAATAGACGGAATTGATAGTGCTTCTGTATTCATTTCAATTCCGGAAAAATCCATGTTTACAGCCAACCAAAAACCGGTCACTGTTACTGTGCAATTGAATGTTCCTGTTGGCAGGACTCTTGATATGTCAAAAATTAAAGCTGTAATAAATCTTGTTATGGGTGCGGTAGGTGATGACTTGAAGGCCGAAAATATTTCAATATCTGATACAAACGGACATGTGTATAACAGCGTTATGGATGCAACTTCAGAAATGCTTGCTCGGCTTCAAGAAAATGATAAATATATGCAAGAAAAGGTTCAGGCGCAGCTAAATCGTTTAATTGGTGCCGGAAAATATGTTGCAACAGTCAGTACATTCTTAAAACAAGCTCCGGTTGAAAAACACACTATTTCTTACGACCCTGATACAAGAATAGCACTGAACGAACAAACATTTTCTGAAGGATTGGGTGACCAAACTCAAGATGTTAACAAAAATACAAATGCTGTTAGTGTATATTTGCCAAATGGTTTACCTGCAGGGAGTTCTGATTCTTCTCAGAACAGAAGTTATACAAGAACCGCCAGAGAAACTCAGTATGGAGTGGCTAAAGTTCAGACCAGCGAGTATCTTTCTCCGGGTACATTGGAAGAGATTTCTATAGCTGTTACACTTGAAAAAGATGCATTTCCAGCAGAGCTGACTTTGGAGGAATTAAAAGAATTGGTTGCACATGCTGCAAGCCCGAAGGCATCTCCTAATAATGTAACTATAGCGTTCGCTGATTCTATAAGTCCGTTTATGGCTGGAGATAAGGGCGTAAAGACCGGTATACAAGCAGAGCATGGAAATCCATGGTGGCTTGCGGTAGTGCTGCTGCTTTTTGGGCTGATATTTGGTCATAAGGCTTTAAGCCAAAAGATAAATGCAGCTAAGGATGCTCAAGAAGAAGAAATGCTAAGACTAAGAGAACAAAATGAAGCTCAGGAAAAACAATTAAAAGAACTGAGTTCAAATGCGGCAGATTTGATTGCAAAGCAATCACAACTCCAGCAAGGGCTTTTGGAACAACAGAGTCGTCCTTCAATAAATGCATCGGGTGCTGATATAAGAGAAGCATTAAGGGAATTGAAGAAAGAATTTGATGGTGCAGATGAATCCGAAGCCGGCGAAAAAATCCGCAGCTGGATTGAGCAAGGGTAGGGGTAAATAAATTAATGCAATAATAAGGAAAGGAGAGGAGAGTAAGTTAATAAGAGATAAGTTAATAAGTTAATAAGAATATTCTCACACTGCTTATTTAGCTATTTACTTATTCACCTATTTACTTAAAAATATGGCTATAGAAGGTTTTGATTATAAAGCATTCGCACAAAATATGTCTGAACAAGCTGTTCAGCTTGTTCCTGAAGGCTTGAAAGACTTCGAGAAAGAGTATATAGTAAAAACTCTCAGCAATTTTACAATGGTTGCAGGAGAGGCTTTATACAATGATGAATCATTAAAACTAACGGCGGATGAGGCAATATTTATAACCCAGATTATTGCAGAATGGTCTTTCCACAAGTCAATAGATTTGATTCATTCCGGAATCCTTCCACAGTATTGGGATAGTATAATGCAAAAAATAGCATTTACTATTTTTGAAATTGCAAAACAAGGCCACATAAGAAAAGTACCTCAAGACCAACTTTTGCAGGCAGTTGAACATCATGTTGTCAGGGTATATAAAGAAAGCATAGAAGAACTTCAGAAAAAAGGTATTATTGACGAAGAAATTAAAAATCTTGCAGAAAGTCAATCCAATATAGATGCAATGGCACAGCAAGTACAAGCCGAGCAGCAAGCGGAACAAGCCAGACAGGCAGAAGAGCAAAAAGCTATGGCAGAAGAGTCTTCTCGTATTGCCGAAGAAAGACATAAGCAAAGAGAAGCTGAAAGAGAAGCCAAAAAACAAGTTAAAAGAGCAGGTGGCGGTACTGCCTCCCCTAGAGGTATAACAAGAAAAGATTTGAAACTAATGTCTTTAGCTCTTGTGTTGAAAATTCTATCACAGGATAAAGTTACAACAATTCTGAATAAGTTCGACTCGAATGACTCTCTAATGATTTCGCAGTATATGAACATGGCAGATTTAGAGTCTCATTTAGACGGAGATTTAGTAACAGGTTGTCTTGAAGAGATGAAAGACATTTTACCAACTAAGAGAAAACTTACTTCGGAAAATATTGTAAAAGCTATGCTTGAAGTATATAGAATAACATCGAGAGAAAAAGTTGAAAAAATTATAAAAAATGAACGTCCTCGTATTAAAAAATTTGCATCTGCGACGTATGATGGCGAATTTGGAGAACTGCCACTGCGTGTTGCCGGTATTGTTACCGAATATATAGAAGAAAGTCTGTAATATAAACATGATTATAAAGAAACAGAACCAAAAATATCATAAAAAACAAAATTTAAATCAACCTGAGGATGAGGTAGATTTAGTTAGTCAATCAAATTCTGAAGATAAGTCCGAAGTTTATACGGAAAAGCAGGAAGAGAACATTGATTTATTTAATATAGATGAAATTGATTTTACACAGAGACAGGAACGAAGGAGAGGTTCAAGAAGGCGTGGTTACAGAAGAATAGATGATAGAAATTTAGTTTCACGTGCGCAGGAGGAATCAGAAAATATCAAAAAGTCGGCTTTTGAAGAAGGATACAAAGCCGGATTAGACCAATCTCATGCTGATATTGCACTTTTTAGAGATGAGATATCAAAATTTATGAATGCACGTAAAGATGTATTTGAATACATAGCTCCTGATATTTTAGAGATAAGTGTTGATGTTGCAAAAAAAATAATTAAAAAGGAATTGACAACAGATCCCCAAGCGATTATTAATTCAATATTGGATGTATTGAAAAATGTATCAAAGAGTGAGCCAAAGATTACAATACGTGTAAAACCGCAAGATGCGCAGTTTATAAAAGATATATTGCCAAACGTGACATATCAGTATGGTATAGAATCAAAAATAAATATTGTTGCAGATCCTGCTGTAGAAGAAGGCGGCTGTATCTTTCAAACAAATAACGGTATTGTTGACGCATCAATTGATACTCAGTTAGAAATAATAAAAAAGACTTTAACCGGAGGTTAACTTTGATGACTGCAGTATTTGAGAAATATTCATTAAAAATCAAAAATAAAATAATCGGAAGGACATAATGGCGGCAGAACAACAGGGAAGCGGAAGTAAACCTATATCAGAAATATTTTTAGCACTCTTCGTAATGACTTTGATATTGATTCTTATTATGGAGATGCCTACTTGGGTTATCAATTTTTCTATATCCCTCAATATAACTCTTGGAATTGTTCTTTTGATGATTTCTTTATACGTTCAGAAACCGTTAGAATTAGCAGCATTTCCTTCCATAATTCTTATCGGTACAATGTTCCGTCTTTGTCTTTCAATAGCATCTACAAGACTTATTTTGGCAAGAGGTGATGCGGGACAGGTTGTTGATGCTTTCGGGCATTTCGTAACCGGCGGAAATATGATAGTCGGTGGTGTAATATTCTTAATTATCACTGTTGTACAATTTATGGTTATTACAAAAGGTGCTGAACGTATTGCAGAAGTTGCGGCACGTTTCGCATTAGATGCTATGCCCGGTAAACAAATGACTATTGATGCCGATTTCAATGCGGGTTTAATTTCTCCTGAAGAAGCGGTTAAAAGACGTGAAGATTTACAGAGAGAATCAAGTCTTTTCGGTTCTATGGACGGTTCTATGAAGTTTGTTAAAGGTGATACGATTGCCGGTATTATTATTACACTAATAAATATAATAGGCGGTTTATGTGTAGGCTGCTTAATGAATCAGATGCCGGTTGCGGATGCTGTCAATAAATATACGATTTTGACTATAGGTGATGGTTTAGCGGCACAATTACCGTCACTTTTAATGTCTATTGCTGCAGGTATTGTCATGACACGTGCTTCTGCCGGCAATGCTTCGTTAGGTGGTGATTTAACAGCACAGATTATGGCAAAACCATATTCGCTATTTTTCGCAGCATTGTTTTTGGGATTAATAGCAGTAACTGCTCCTATCACAGGCTTACCGTTTTTGCCATTCTTAGTATTTACTATAATTCTTGCAGTTGCAGGATTTTCTGTATTAGTTAATAAAGATGTTCAAGCACAGTTGGGTCAATTGGAAAGTGTCAGACAGAATATGCAGGATTTGGTTAATCCGAATAAGATGTATGAACGACTTGGTGTTGACGTATTGAGCTTGCAAGTTGGTGCAGGTTTGCTTGTTATAGCTGACCCTGAACAAGAAGGGCAGCTACTTGCCAAAATCGCTGCTTTACGTCAAAGGGTTACGGATGAACTCGGGTATATTCTTCCGAATATTCGTATTATGGATTCGTCTGCATTGGAGGCAAACGAATATGTAATATCAATACGTAATAATGTTGTTGCTTCGGGTTTTGTTTATCCGGGTAAATATATGGTTATTGCCGATCAATGGGATTCTGTTAAGAAAACTATTCCTGAAGATGCGGTTGTCGGTATTGATCCTACATACCAAACGCAGGCATACTGGATTTCAGAAGACGATGCTAAGTCTGCAAAGGGTGTTACAGCAGTTGATGCTACAGATGTTCTTGTTACTCACTTGCAGGAATGTGTACGTAAACACGTAGATGAAGTTATGACAAAAACAGATGTGCTCAAACTTATGGAACTTGTTCGTTCTCAAGACCCGACACTTGTTAATGACCTTGTCCCTGCTATTATTTCAACATCAGATTTGAGAAAGATTTTTGTAAACTTAATCAGAGAAAAAGTTTCGATAAAGGATATTATCTTTGTATTTGAAAGACTGTGTGATTATGCGAGATTCTCAAAAGAACCTGATATATTGTCAGAGCGTTTACGTGCGGCATTAGGCCGTCAGATATGTTTAAGCAATGTTGATAAAGATAAAGTTTTGTATGCCTTGACGCTTTCTCCGGAATGGGAAAAGACCCTTGACGACAGTTGCCAAAGGACTGAATTAGGCACGATGTTCCTTTTGAATCCGATGCAGGTGCAGGATTTGATAGAATCTACAGCAATGACCCTTATGAGAGCACATCAAAATATAGGTATGCAGCCTGTAATCTTGTGTTCGCCAAGAATCAGGCTTCCTTTGTATCAACTGCTTGAAAGACATATTCCAACGATTGTTGTAATATCGTATTCCGAGCTTATAACTGATATAAGGGTTGAAGTTGTTGACACTGTTGGTGAAACGGCAGGATATTAGGGGTAAATCTTTGGTCGTGATATTAAAATTACAGAAGCCGGTGCTGTATCAGACAAAGACAAAAGAATTTTGGAAAAAATTATCAAATTATATATAAGCCGTTAACATTTTATCTGTGCAATTTTATTTTTAAATTTACCCTCTGCATGCCGGATCTTCCATATCGGTTAAACCGTCGTAATTGTTATCCAAGCCGTCCGAACATGAACCTATTGAATCTTTACCTTCGGCTCTGGCATTAAATTTTAGCCATTTATCGTCTATTCTGTTCCATTGATATAAAAAGAAATCTTTGTAAGATTTTGCAATTTCGGGGTTCTCGATTACGATAAGGTTTTCATCATTTCGATTTTCTCCGCTGTTTGAAAAATTCATTGAACCGATTATGGTGTATTCATCATCGATAATTATTGATTTAGAATGCATTTTTCCTGCATAGTTTTCGGTTTTTACCGGAATTCCCCCGCCCCTTAATTCTTTATGTTTGGAATGCTGAACCGATGCGTTTAAGGCATCGATTATAATTTTGACATCGACACCTCGTTTTTTTGCTTCAATTAGAGAAGCTGTCACTCCTTTATCGGTTAGAACAAAAGTCGGAATATATATGTAACTTTTTGCGTTGTTAATTAAAGGTATAATTGCATTTTTTGTGCCTTTGTCCTGTGGAGAAAAGTAAACAGTTACATTTACTCCTGATACATTTACTACTTTATTTTTTATAGATGGTTTATCATTATGGAATTTGCCATTAAACATGTTCTCAAATTCTGTTTTGTATATATTTGCTATTTCAGGAGAATCAATGACCACCATGCTGTTTGAATTAAAACCGGACATATCTGTATGTGAAAGATTCGCTGAGCCCGTTATTAAAATTTTGTTGTCAAAAATATAAAATTTGTTATGCATAATATTTTTAAATTCACTCGAATCTTTATCGCTTCTGTTATTAGGGATCAAATTCGTTATAATTTCTGTATCCGGGTATATATTCCCGCCGTTGGTATCAGTATCATAAACCAATCTGACTTTTACTCCTCTTTTCATAGCTGATTTCAGAGCTCGTTCTATCTCCGGAGTTCTTGAATAGCCATATATAGCAATGTCTATGCTCTCCTTTGCCTGATTAATGTTGTTCAAAATTTCTTTGCAAATCGAAGACTGGCAGGTTCTATCGGGTTTTAATTTAGTAGTTGAATCAGTATAAAATACTCTGATTTTACCAAAGTCCTTGTGTATGGGGGCAGATTTTGTATACTTTGGTGGAATATTTTTTGCTTGGCGAGGTAAATGTATTTTTTTAATAACTAAATAATTCTTTAAATTTTTTATATCCGAATTACTTGGTTCATACACAGAATCCGTATCCAAATCTAAAACAGCGTATTTAGTCTTTCTTAGGTTATTTAGTATCTTTTCAAAGCCTTCTTTGTAGAAAGGTGCAGAATTTTTGAGGCAATATCCGGAATACATAAACTTATGTTTATAACTGTATTTCAGGTAAACCAAATCATTATCATCCGTAATATACACCGGCCTGCCTTTTAATAAACCGGATGCCCAATATTTGCCGAGGTTGCCTATAAGAAAAGCTTCTGTTTCCGTAATATTTAATTTTTCAGCCAAATATTTATTTTTTTCGGAAAAACTCGAGTCAAAGCAGTCCAAATCAGAAATTTCAAACTTAGTGTTATTTATTACGATTGATACCGGAGATATAATTTCTTGAACTCTGTAAACGTTATCACTTTTGATAAACAAGAGTGAAAATATCAAAAATATTAAACCGATTATAAGAGCGAAAATTTTTCTTTTCATAACTTATTGTTCAGGATTTTCTTCTGTCTTTTCTACATAGTTAGTTATATCATAACCTGAACCTAATATTTTATCAGCTAATTTCTTGTTCCTTGTAATCATATATTCATCAAAATAGTTATCTATTGTACCTTCTTCATATCTGCTTGGGTGAATAAATGTTTCAACGGTAATATTTTCGTATGGGAGTGCTTTTAGCCCGTAGAAAACTGCCATTCCATCCATCGATGAGGCATAACTTGTTCCGATAAGATAATCATTTGTTTTAAGTTTGTACAAATTAACAGTATTTTCATTAAATATAGTGAAAAAATTCATTAGCAGTTTTTTGCAAAAATTCCTAAAAAAAGTTATATTCAGATGCCGGTATGGTTCAGGGATGAAATATAATTTTTCAAAATGTGTTCTGACTTGAGGAATTTTGTATTCTTTAGCCAGTTTGCAGACCAAATTAAAAATTGGTGGAATTGAATGTATGTGGGAATGTGAATCTATGTGTGAGACTTTAGTTTTTGCCATAACTTTTTCAATTTGACGCCTGAATTCTCTTTCCAATTGCTCCATAAAGGTTTTGTTTTTCGGATTATACGATTGTAAAAGCAGTTTGAAATATGAATTGTGAAATTTACTGTTTTTATCTGTAAGTAAATCTACATCTGAGCATATAGATGAACCGCTTGTAATATTCAAGTGAATTCCTACCCCTAAATCCGGACATTGCGGAATGATTACATTAACTGCTTCATCAAAAGCTTCTCCGTTCGGAGTCAAGCTTACGCTTTTTAAAAAACCTTCCTGATATGATTCCGAAACAGCACGATTAACGGCTTTGGACATCCCAAAATCATCAGCATTCAGAATAAATCTTTTTACCACTCTTTAACTCCGGATAATTACATGAGAATTATATCATATTTTGACGTTTGATGTAATTATTTGTTAAGCACGTCTCCTGTGATGGCGTCTTTCAGCTGCTTCGGTAAATTGGTTACCAACTTCACCTGCCAACTTACCTTGTTCTGATAATGCTTCTTCAAGATATTTTGTTTCGAATTTGAATTCTGATGCTATTTTTTCAACAAGTTCTTCATTAATAGTTTCATATATACCGGAATCTAGTCTTTTCATAGCACCAGCTCTGACACATGCCTCATATGCATCAATCTCTGCTTTACCTACAGCAGATTCTACAATATTTTCTACATCACCAAATCCGGCTTTTCTACGTCTAAGTTCTTTTACTAATTCATCAATAGCCGCGCCATCATTTGTAAATAAATCAAAAACTTTATTGGATGCATCTTTTCCGACAAGAATTTCTTCAGTACGAGATTTTAGCTGTGTTTTTATTGAATTTTTCAATGCTATTTCATTCGGGTATTCGATTTCTATATTCTTCCCAAATCTTCTCATTATAGCGCCATCTATTTTACCTGTTTTCGGTCCCACATTGCTGCTTGCTACTATATACAAGTTTTTGTACTTTCTAACTTTATCCAAGCCATTAATCATGGCAGTTCTGTTTTGTTCAAGGTGTGATTCTGAATTAGTCATATTTTCTATATTTTTAGCCAATGTTTCAAATTCATCAAGTGAAACACCGTATTTCTTTTCCGGATTGTGTTTTAAAAGATATTCTAACTCTTCAAAGAATCTTGTTATTTGTACGGCTGTTTCTCCGACATATATTGATGAAACATTGGAGAACTCCATTTTATATCGTTTGGCACCAAGCGCTTTAAATAGAACTTCCGCATCATAAGTTTTACCTGTACCGGAACCTCCATACATATATATAAAGTTTTGTCCTGATTTTTTATTTCCGAATTTTTTAATAAAAGCTTTTGGTCGGGAATTGGAATGAAGTGCTATTAATTCCTTCGCCCATTTTCTAAAACCTTCCGGTAAACTTGGGTCATCCAATCCGATAACACTTGATTGGGAAAGGTCTTCAAACTTGGCATCAAGAGCTTCTGCTGCTTGTTTGATTTCTTCAGGAGTTCTTCGGCTAGTTTGTTCTTTTATAGCTGACCTGAAATGTTCGGCTTGGGCTCTGAATGCATCTTCCATCGCATCATTAACACGTCTCCCTCCCCTATGAGTTAAAAGCTGTATAACAGTTGCAACTGTTACCATTGCTGCTAATCCCACCATCGAATAAACTCCGGTTGCGATTAGTTTTTCTTGTCTGTCCAGCTTAGAATTTACGTAACTGTCCTGACCTCCCGGAATGCCGGCTTGAGGATTATATGGTCGTTTTTTATTATCCGCTTGAAAACAAAGCGTTTGTTTTTGTAAATTATTGACACCTGACACTTGTTGCATATAATTCACCTGTCCACAATATTACCTTCTATATATTAAAAACATTTTACAGACGAAAATTGCTTATTATGTAAAGAAATGTAAACATGAGACATAAAGTAGCTGTTTTTCGATGAATATTTTTGTTTACCCCTTTACTTTGTTTTGTTTTGATTATAGAATGTAGTCACTCACTATCCTCATGTGATTGGCAGATTAAAAGACGTCATTAATCTTTTGAAAAGCCTCAATGAAAGGAAATATAAAATGGCAAATATTAAGTCAGCAAAAAAAAGAGTTCTTATTGCAGAAGCAAACAGACAAAGAAATGTAGCATTTAAAACATCTATTAAGACAGCTATTAAGAAAGCATTAGCTTTGGCAACTGAGTCTGATAAAGATGCTCTGAATGCAGCAATTTCAAATGTTTATAAATTGTGTGACAAAGCAGTTTCAAAAGGTATTTTGCATAAAAATACAGCTGCAAGAAAGAAATCAAGACTTGTTTTGGCTGTTAAAAAGTTAGAAAAATAACTTTTGATTTTAATTTGAAAGAAGGCGAATTTTGAAAAAGTTCGCCTTTTTTGATTGAAAAACGCAATATTTCGCTTATAATACATTTATGGATAAAAAGGTAATTTCAACAAATCGTAAAGCGTTTCATGACTATCTGATATTTGAAAAGTACGATGCAGGAATAGTTCTAACAGGAACTGAAATTAAATCAATTCGTAAAGGTACTTTTAATTTAAAAGACAGTTTTGCAAAAATTGAGGACGGAGAAGTTTTTCTCTATAATATGCATATATCACCTTATGAACACGGTAATCGTTTCAATCATGAACCGGAAAGAGTAAGGAAACTTTTGCTAAAAAAACAAGAAATAGTTAAGATGCTTGGCAAAATTAAGAAAGAAAACTACACAATTGTTCCTTTAGAATTGTATTTATCTCATGGTTTTGCTAAAATAGAGATAGGTTTGGCTAAAGGTAAAAAACTTTACGACAAACGAGAAGCTATCGCAAAGAAAACTCAAGAACGGGATATTGCAAGGAATTCAAGAAGATAAAACAGTGCGAAGGAGTTAAAGATGTATAACAGAGAATCTATTTTACATAACTTAAATGCTGAAAACTATTATGTGGATAAACATTCTCTTGACTTATTTTTAAACGATTGGAAAATAGATTCGATTTATGAGGATGAAGCCGGTTTAGAATTTTATGACGACTTATCTTTAGATAAGATAAAAAAAGGCATTGCACTTAAATCTCAAGGTTATAGTGATGATCAGATTATCGCAAAATTAAACAAAATGGAAGCAAAAGTTGAAAAATCAGCCGACTCTGTGCAGCCTATTATGGTAAAAGATTATCTCGAGGAAGTAGGAATAAAAGAATCTGAGGAGACAGCAGAGGAAAATGTTGTAACAGATTTGACCCCACAGCAAGACAAAACATTTACTCTTGATGTTACTTCAAAAACGTTGCAAATGCTTGCCGAAGCAGTTGCCAAAAAAATTAGTGATGATATTACAAATTCTGATATGGCGAAGAGTTTAATAGAAGCCGGCGGATATAAACGTGATAATGAGATAATGGCTAAACAAATAGAAGAGCTTTTAAAACATAATAACGAGCTTTCTCAGAGAATAGAACAATTGGAAAGCCACCCTTCAAGAAGCTTTTGGAAACGTATATGGGGACAAAAGTAAACTACGAAGAGTTTTTAAAAGAATTTGATTTGAGATTAAATAGTTATTTTGAACAATTCGGCGATAATATTTGCTGTAGAAAAGGCTGTTCGGAGTGTTGTGAGAAAGGGGACTATCCTTTGTCTGACATTGAACTTCAATACCTAATGCATGGATATGCAGAACTTGATTTGGACACTAAAAGAACTGTTCAAAAAAATATTTCCGTAATGCAAAGAGGGGGAGCATGTCCGTTTTTAATTAATAAAGAATGCTCGGTATACAAACATAGACCGATAATATGCAGGGTCCACGGTTTGGCATATTATTACAAGAACGAAAAGGTTAAAATCCCTCACTGTGCAAATACCGGCAAAAATTTTGCAAAAATATACAAAAATGGTGAATTTTATGGTACACCGATAAAGTTAAATTTGGATACATATCACATTTTAGAAGGCATATATTCTGACATAAAAAATTTGTACGATTGGGTACATACAGAAAATAATTAAATCTTTAACCAATCAGGGTGATTTAAATACCATTCTATGGTAGAGTCAATTGCGCTTTCAAATTCATATAACGGTTTCCAACCAAGTTCATTTCTGATTTTGCTGTCGGAAACAGAATATCTGAAATCATGTCCGGGTCTGTCTTCAACATATTCAATATAAGATTCATCCAAATTCATTTTTTTCAGGATATAGCGAGTTATTTCAAGATTGGTTCTCTGATTATGTCCTGAAATATTATAAATCTCACCAATCTTTCCCTTTTCTAAAACTAAATCTATAGCGAGACAGTGATCTCTTACATAAAGCCAATCTCTTATATTTAAGCCGGTTCCGTACAAAGTTACTTTTTCTTTTTTGAGAAGTTTGTATATAAAAAACGGTATTAATTTTTCTGGGTATTGGTTAGGCCCAAAATTATTAGAACATCTGGTTATACAGGCAGGAAGTCCGTATGTTTTTGAATATGCTCTTACAAGCATGTCGGCACTCGCTTTTGATGCAGAATAAGGGCTGTTCGGTAGAAGAGGAGAGTTTTCATCGGCAAACCCTTTTTCTATTGAACCATATACTTCATCTGTTGATATCTGAATGAATTTTTTAATATTACTGTTTTTAGCTGCCTGTAAAAGGTTCAAAGTACCTTGAATATTCGTTTCAACAAAGCGTTCAGGGTGGTATATGGAATTGTCTACATGGGATTCGGCAGCAAAATTAACTATATAATCAGTTTCATTTACGAGGTCTTTGACAAGATTTGAGTCGCAGATATTGCCATGAACAAATTTATAATTCGGGTTGTTTTCAACTTCAGTTAAATTTAGCCTATTCCCGCAATATGAAAGCGCATCAATATTTGTAATACAGTACTCCGGCTTTGTTTGTAATAGGTGTTTAATAAAACACGAGCCAATAAAACCTGCACCACCAGTAACGAGAATTTTCATTATTTCCCTCCGGCTTTAACAAAAACACGTATTCCAAATAAGTAATATTTCATATTGTCTAAAGATTCTTTTATTTTAAATACAGATATTTTCCCAAGTTTAATTTCTTTTTTTATTGCTGAAAAATCTTGATTTTTAAGTGAAACATTTTTTTGTTTTAAGAAATCTAAAACAGCTTTTTTAGCATTATTTTTGTCAATTTCGCGTTTTTTGACTTCTGTTTTAATTCTTTTTTTAACCGTTGATGAAGGATTTCTATAGTAATAGTAATATATATCCGGAACAGCTACTATACCGTTTGCATAGTATACGGCTTGAATGGTAAAAAGCTTGTCTTCACAATACACGCCTTCCGGCCAGACTATATTATTGTTCGTAAGCAAAGTTTTTCTATAAATTTTGTTAGTTGGGCATGGATTTTTTGCCTGATTAGATATATCACACTTATCCTGTAAGGACTGAACAAACTTCTCTTCTTGAATATTAAGCCTTTTTTTTGTTTTACCGTTTCCTATTCTTATATTTGCTGCTAATGCTATATCCGAATCATATTTTATAGCCGCATTATAGAGCTTTTCATAATAATCTTCATCAACCCAGTCGTCAGAATCAACAAAGCCGACATACTCACCAGCAGAGGCTTGCATTCCTCTGTTTCTTGCTGCACCTTGCATTGCATGAGTCTGGTAAATGAGTTTAATTCTGGAATCAAGGCTTGCAATAAAAGACACTATTTCTTGTGTACCATCAGTAGAACCATCATTGACAACAACAATTTCAATTTCTTTTAGGGTTTGGCTTATGAGTGATTTTAAACACTTAGTTATATATTTTTCTGTATTATATGCAGGAACAACAATGCTAACCTTGGGATTATTTACATTGTCCCTGATGCAGAACCCTTTTACAGCGTCTTTTATTTGCTCTTTTTGTATGTTTGACAATCCCACTATAAAACATCCTATGCTTACTCGTAGATTGTAACATGAAAGATTATAAACTGTCTATTAACAACAAATTTACTCTTAATATATTTTTTATAATTTTATCGAAAATCAAAACAGGTCAACTGTACATCTTAGTTAGGGTTACAAAAAATCTTTACATAATTTATCTTATACATATCTAAATTTTATAATGAGGTGAAAATTATGAAACAAATAATACCCGAAAAAAGCTCTGAAAAGGTTGCAAAATTTTTACAAAAGACCTCTCTGCATAAACGTGATTTCGCTGAAATGATAGGCGTGACGCTTTCCTATGTATATAATCTTATTGACGAAACTGTACCGTTTTCTACCCGAGGAACAACAATAGAGCGTATTGCTACCGTTATGGAGCTTAAGCCTGATGAATTCGGCGAATACAGGATACCGCAAGAACCTATTTTGATAGATGAATCTGTCGAAACTATAAAGGATTACCTTAAGGAAAATAAGCTTTCTGTGGTTAATTTCTTAAAATCATTTCCCCGTAAAAAACGATTAGATGTGGTTGATATTCTAAGAGGGGCACTTCCTTTACCAATAGATTATAAGGAGTTAACTTTAATAGGAAGAACTCTTAATATGCCTAACGAAGAAATTTATAAATTATGGGAATCTCGTTTAAAGCAGGTTTTGGAATCCGCAGGCATGAATATATATTCAAACTCATCTTTGATTAATTCCATGTTTGATTGTGCGAAAAAACATGTTCTTAAAAATGAATCGTAAGTCGTGATTGAACAATAACAGTGGAAAGAGCCTGATTTCTCAAAGCCCTCCCTTGTGAGGGAGGGTTGATGTGTATCACGACTCACAATTCACAAATAATTCTATCTACTTGCTGATGATATTTTAATATGATATAATCGCATTATAGAGAAGAGGGGAAAAAAGTATGAAAAAACGAGGATTCACTTTGGCGGAAGTTCTTATAACATTGGGCATTATAGGAGTTATTTCTGCACTTGTTATACCGCAATTTGTAGGGAATACGTATGATCAGGCTAATGCGTCCAAGCTTTCTTCCATAGTTTCGGATTATGAAAATATCTTCGGACATATGCTTCTGAGAGAAGATGAGGAAAACATATTTGAAACAGAATTTGGTGTAGCATACAGAGACACAAGTACGGATATCTCCGCTATCCAAAGTGCTCTCGAACAGTACACAAAAATAAGTCGAATAGGAGAGTCCTTGTTAAATGTGGGTTATACACTCTCGTACCTTAATAATCCTTTAATGCCAGCTGCAATAGCAGCAGGTCCAGATCCTGATCCGGATCCGATTGTGCAGGCAGTGCATATATATGATATTAACGGAAATGACGCTACTTCATCTGTTGATGTTAAATTCGCGCTCCTGACACCCGGCGGCGCAACTATTATATTTTCTCCGGTTGTAAGGTTACAATCACCTCCTCCGTATGCAACAATCTATATCGATGTGAATGGCGGCGGAAGTCCTAACAGGTTTGGCAGAGATATATTTGCATTTCATATGAGCACGGATGGACACTTATATCCATATGGTTCTCTTGAAGCCAGCCGAATTTTTTCACAAAATGATACTAATGTTTGGCAAACTACTTCAAGCACTATTTACAGCTGTAACAATGGGAACTACAACGGTCTTGGCTGTACGGCAAGGCTGATTGAAAATAACTATAAGATGGATTACTAATTCTTTTCTTATTTTAGAATTTCATTCAATTCATCTATAATAGCTTGAATATTGTTCGGCGTATCCAGAGTATATTCCTTTGTATTTTCTACTAATTTATTATAGCAATTACGTACCTTTGCTTTTTTACCGCAATTCTCTATATCTTGATCGAGATTTGAAATAAATTCCATAAGATAGCTTAATAATTTGCTGAATACAAGATAAGAATTGTTTTTGTCTAGGGGACACCGTATAAACAATTGTGAAAATAATACATAGTTATTTTTGCCTTTATATTCATTGTATGCATTAATAAAATCTAAAACATTTTCCGAATTTATTTGAGTTTCAACTATATCTTTAAAATCGTTATAATTTTGCTCTTGTTTCCACCCCCAAGGTTGCGTAAGCATTTTATTTGCTTTTGTTGCGAGGTCTTTGTCTATGCTCTTATATTTTATGAGTTCAGTTTCTGTAATTTCGCTATTTGATTTTAACCGAATTTCTTTTTTACCTTCAATTTCTTCTATTTTATTAGATGGTAATTTGTATACTTCGTTAATCACTTTTTTCTTGACAATATAAAAATCATTGCCTGACTTAAATACATTGTATTCTTTGTCATTAATAGTTATTTTACCGTATTTTTCTGTGTCTTTGCCTGTTTTAGTTTTTACCAAGTTGAATTCGCTCTGTTGTATACCAGCATTTTCTTCTTTTGTTTTGTTTTCTTCAGCTTTTTTGTCTGTTTCAATTTGTGCATTTATAAGTTTTTTATTAATATTTTCCTGCCAATTTTCCACTTTGCCGGTATCAGTCCAGGTGTTGTTTTCTTTTGTAACGGTGTGGATTTCACCTCCAACGGCTATATATGTTTTCTTTTCACTTCCGAATGCTTCTGTGTATGTATCATAATCAGATTCGCCGATTTTTATTTTTTCTGTTCCTTTTATCAGAAGGTTACCTTGTGCCATTTCTTCCAGAGTTTCTTTTGCCTTGCCTTCGGCTTCTTTTTCTTTAACTTTCTTCGCAGCTGTAACTGCCGGCGGCTTACCTATGTACGCATTCGGCTTAAGCTCCAATTCTTCGGCAGCTTCAACATTATCTTCATTTCTGCTGTTCTCTTTCTTCAAATCAGCTTTCGCTTTATCGGAGAACATAGTAGTTTCTATACCGTAATACCTTGTAAACATTGAATCTGCAGCTCTTGAGGCAAGCATTCTGGTATATGCATAAACTTTATTAAACTCATTTTGCAACGTCTCTGTATTAGTATTCGCATTTATTTGCATTCCTTCAAGAGTTTCATAGAATTTATTATCCGTTTTCAGATTTTTACATTGTGCTTTTGCTTCTGATACCAATTGCTTAATCAGTTCTTCTAGAAGAGTTTTTACAACGGGTTTGCTGAGATCTTTTTCGCACAGTTCGCCTATAAAGTTCTTTTGGGTAGTATTATAACAGCTGATTACGTTTATCAACGTATTTCCGTTTAATGCCTTCGTAAGGTTTATCTCACTTTCTGCACTCACATTTTCAATATCGTCTATTAAATTTTCAGCAAAAGTTTTACAGTCATCTGTTTCTTCGATACCGAGGTCTTGCAGAGCCAGTTTAATAGTCATTTCGTTGTTTAATGGGACTTTTTCATCTTCTAAGTTCTTTGTAAGGAAATCTGTAATGTCTGATTTATAAGTATTATAGAGTTCTCTTAATTTTTGAGTTTTTTCAGCGGTTGTATCGGATTTTTCAATCTCTGCGATTTCATCTTTAATGTCATTATCGCCATATTTATTCTCATACCATTCAGCATAGCTGTCAAGTATTGACTTTAAGTTGTTATGAAGTTTATTTTCCTGTGGTGTAGCATTGTCTTTGCTTTCAGCAGACGCAGCTTTTGACCCGCTATTAAGGGTAAATGACGGATTTAAACCTGTGCCAAATGAATAGTTTACACCGCCGCTTCCGCTCAACATGCCGTTCAGAAAACCTCCGATATTTCCAAAGCCGCTATTTGAACCAAATTTTTGGTACAAATTAAAGAAATTCATAAAATTGAGCGAACTCGGTATATTTATATTCCAATTACCCAAAAAGCTTCCGCTATTTGGTTGTACTAAAAATAGGGAACCTAAAAAATTATTACTAATTGGCATGTAGCTCGTGTCACTCACTGATGACTGAAAATCAAATTGAAATTTTGAATTATCATAATTGCCCCAAATAGGTGGTGTCATGTTCTTACCTCTTAATTATCATCTTATATATATAAAGTATATAAAATAATAAAAATTCCAAGGAGCATGTATTTTGTTACAAAACTTAATACAAAAACAAAAAATGAGGGAACGTATTAAAAATACATTCCCTCACAAAAAATTATTAAAAACTATTACACAGAAGCTGTTTTTGCTGCTTCAAAACATTCTTTACAAAGAACATCACGTCCTTGAGTAGGATTGAAAGGTACTTGTGTTTCGCATCCGCACTTTGCACATACAGCATTGAACATTTTTCTCTTTCCTCTGTGTTGTTGTTTTTTAATCTTTCTGCATTCCGGGCATCTTTTTGGCTTATTTGCTAACCCTTTTTCTGCATAAAATTCCTGTTCACCGACAGTAAAAACAAATTCTTTACCGCAGTCTTCACAAATAAGCGTTTCATCTTCGTACATTACCGATTCTCCTAATAATTGAATAACATTAGCTCAAATGCTTAAGCCATGCACTTATTCTATATATTTTTATCAATAAAGTCAAGAGCTAATACACCAAAATGTATATTTTGGTGTATATATATAATTTACTTGTTTGGAACTTTCTTTGATGTCAAAGAAAGTTCCGTAAAGAAACCACCGACCGAAACTCCGTTCACTAATCAATGGTAGAATTCGGCAAAGAGCGGGCAAACTCGTGGGCAAAGCCCACTCAAACAATGCCCGCTTGTCACTGCCTCATTCACATTGATTGTTCACTCCGTTATGGTCGGGAATGTGTTTTTTGCGAGCGTGTTACGTAGTAACGATAGCGAGCCGGAAAG
>JAEEGL013863172.1_pt1 | contig 70470 bp, 56 predicted proteins | sample 9134231 | NCBI WGS metagenome assembly JAEEGL01 (sample SAMN16246548, study PRJNA631951) | gut metagenome | biome: gut microbiome; feature: rumen; material: fiber-attached | host: Bos | place: Iran: Karaj | collected 2018-10
AAATGAAGAAGTGACAGTATCCCAATTGGCAGAAAATAAACACACCACGCAACAAGAGCAAGCCTTCCGCCGAGTCCGTTACCACCAGAGGACATTCTCACGAACATTCCCGTAATTGGCATAAACGTACAACTAAAGTAAAACACTCCGTGTATCATCATTAGCGCTCTGAGCCACTTATCTATCTTGTTCTTAGGCTTCATTGATAGTCCTGTAAAGAAGGTAGAAAGCGCCATTACACCGTATCCAAGCAGATCGTAGTTAAAAATAAGCCCAAACTTATCGAATTCTAATAGCTTTGACGCTTGTTCATTCAATTGTTCGTTATTTACCGTAGTCAGCTGTGAAAAATAAACAAGCATTATAAACGTACCATACACCGCCGCCAGGATCAAACCTATATTAGCAGCAACTTTGCGGTCCCCTTCGCACTCGTTATTCAGACCTGCCGTCATCATGATAAAACCTATCGGTAGGATAAGGCAGACAAAATAGCTACCCATAGAAAAATTGATCAGAAGAAATATTGCAAATAGAAATACTGTCACTGTTACGATTGCTGAACCAAGTTTAGAAATCATCTTGTTCATATCCATCAACTCTCTCCTATAAACACAATTTGTTTATTTCATTTAGATTCATTATAGACTTGTGAAATTCTTCTTTGTAGTGAAAAAAGATATTACTACAATATGACTAAAGTCATATTCTTTAGAAGTAAACAAAAAGAAGCTCATAAAAAGCTCCTTTAATACCTGTTTATATATATTCCGATAACGCTCTATCGTTCATCCCGACAAACCTGAATTCAACTTCCATAAGCAGTATTGAAGTCTATCCCGTCATTGAGTTTTTCAAGCAGCTCCAACAAGCCTTGCTGCCCACGTGATTTCATCCATACATCAATTTCATGTTTAGCGTTCAGGTAACGGAAACGCCTGTCCTCCGCTTCTCCCGCATAAAACTCTGCCGGGGTGTCCATATCCTCAAGGGCAACTGCTTTTTTTCCGTTGTCGGTCTGCGCGATCCATTGCGCTTCGCTATATCTCTCACGGTAGTCATTCTGCAGAGCAATCCCTTCATCGAACCAAGTCGGAATTGTCTTTTGTGCTTCAGCTGAAAGACGTGCATGAAGTTCTGCATGGGTAATCTCGTGTGCCAGAATATCAAGTTCAAGATACTCATCAGATACACAAATATAGCGTGTCTCGAAAGGAAAATTAAAGACAACCGTTGCGTGGTCTTCACCGATTTTCCGCTTCAGCTTTTCATCATCATAAATGATAAAGATCGTCTCATCCTGAAAACTCAATCCTCCAAAGAAATCATCTACACGCTCCTTAGCCTGCCCAATCATTTCCATGAGTTCCTGTCTGTCTCCGGCGTAGTTTTTGTTGATATAGACATACTCATCGATTTCCGTAAAAGCAGACCGATATGGTACGGTCATCAGATAACCGTACCGGGTGAATTGAAGCAACAACACAACAACCGCCACGAGGACAATCGGTATGGTAATAAACAAAACAGTTTTTTTGTGTTTTGAATTTATTCTTACAATCTCCATAAGCACTATCCTACATCAACAAGGTATTGATTACGACCATATCATCATTCTGCTTTTGAATCTCCTTTAGTTCTTCTTCCGAATACTGAGTTTTCATCTTGCCTCCACACTCAGGGCATTTTCGATTGTGGCATTTCTTTTCTGATAAGTCATATTTCTTTCCGCAGTTCATACAAATCTTATACATACGCATACCTCCGTTTATCGTCCTATCAATGAAAACAGAAACCATATTCCAAATGCAACTGCGGCTGCAGCGACCAAGGCAATCAGAAAAAGAAATGGTTTTGGCAAGCCACTTTCTCTATCCCCATGTTTAGATTTATACAATAAACCGGTGGCATGGAAGAAAATCATCACCACTGATACATACACAAACACCTGGCAGTATAGAAAAACCATTTCAGTCAGTTGGCTGTAGGAACGGATGCCAAAGATATCAAGCAGCATCACCACAGCCAAAGTGCAAACACCCATCAGGCTCTCTGTTCTAACATTCTTTAGGATAGTCGTCTTTTCCGTTTCTGCATAATCGGACATCTTACTAACGACTTCTTTTACTTCTTCATTCATATTCTCGCTTTTCCTTTCTCCATCAATCAATTCCGGAATCGTGACTCCATAAAGTTCAGCTATTTCCAACAATAAGCTGATATCGGGTATGTTCGTTCCGGTCTCCCATCGGGATACTGTGCGATTGGACACACCCAACTTTTCTGCCAGCTGCTCTTGAGTCAAATTCTTTTCTTTCCTGAGTGTTTTCAGAAAAGTACCAATCTTAATTGGATCCACTGATTTTTCCTCCTTTCGCTGTCAGCTTAATACAAGTCAACGTAATTGAACACGACATATAGCGAGAAAATGCCACATTTCATTAATTAGACACCTATGTCCAGATCTCCAAATTTCTGTTTTGTTCCTAATCTGTATACAATATTCATCTTTTTTGTCATTTCATTATCTTGAAATTTAAAGTGCTTTACGCATATATATCACACCGTTCAATTGAATGTCTGTGATACGCTACCATCCCTATCTTTCTGCAAGCGTCTTCCCCGGCTCAAAGGCAAGAATCATCAAAACAGATCGTTATGTAAAATAATCGCAATAAAATTCATGTGAAAGAATCATCAGAAGGGCAGAAAAATTGCTGTTGAATTACATAAAATGAAGAATTCATTCTTTTCGGAAATGATTATCCTCCGGGAGAGCTGATTACTTGCTGTGGGATTACATAAAACTATGAGGGCAGACTTTCCAAAGATTGATTCTATCCGAAGTGCGAAAATAATTGATTAATTTATGTTATGTAACGTTGTAGCAAAGCTTCCGGGTGGAAATCAACTATATAGAATTATAATACTTGATTTATTCGAGTTATGTAACGCGGTAGCAAGGACCCCGATCTGCACAAGTCTACTTCCTGACTTATTTATCTTTCGAACACTCAACAGCAAGTTCCATCGCCTTTTCAGGATCAAGAGGTTTGCCCCATATATAACCCTGTATGTAATCACATCCGATCTCCCTGAGTGTATCAAGCTGAGCATCTTCCTCAACGCCTTCGGATATAACATCAAATCCAAGTATATGACCGATAGAAATAATAGCGGCCACATATTTCTTTGATGATTCACTTGAATTCATCGCATCAATGAAAGACTTGTCTATCTTGATCATGTGCACGGGAAGAGTATGCAGGTAGCTTAATGATGAGTATCCTGTTCCAAAATCATCTATTGCTATCCTGATGCCCATGCTCTCAAGATCCTTTACACACTGGAGAGTTCTGTCCATGGACTCGATCATTACTGACTCCGTGATCTCGATCTCAAGATTCTCAGGCTTCAAACCGGAGGCCTTTATGATATCCTGTACCTCATCTACAAAATCATTCTTCATCAGATGTTTTACGGATACGTTGATACTTAATGTAATATCCAGGCCGGTCTTTTTTATAAGCTCGCCGATAAATTTCGCAGATTTTTTGAATATCATTACGTCTATCTTATCAACAAGCCCGGCTCTCTCTGCAACAGGAATAAAAACAGCCGGACTTATCATCTTTCCGTCTTCATCCTTTATACGTACAAGAGCCTCAAATCCGTGCAGTTTATGCTCTATGGTAAATTGCGGCTGGAGATAAAATAATATGGCATCATTTTCGAGTGCTTTTCTTATCTTTGTCTCCATCTCAACCTTTTCATCTCCTTCGATAAGATCAGGGGTGAAATGAAGTATATGATTACTACTGTTCTTTCTTTTGATCTCGTGCATGGCAGCCGTAGAATATGTGCAGACAGTATCAAGCGTATTTGCCTCAGCCGGACAGAGAACATATCCGAAGCTGGCTGTTAAATAGATATCACAGCCATCTATCGTTATCTTTTCATTCATTGCATTTTCATATTGTTTTAATGTATTGTAATAATCCTCTTCCGTAGAATAGTTACGGATGATCAGGGCAAATTCATCGCCCGACAGATGTGCTACGAAATCAAGAGTTCCCGTACTTCCGCTTTCACATATTTCTTTCCAACGCGATGCTACCTCTTTCAGAGCCTCATTGCCTGCAATAAATCCCAGCGTTTCATTCAGATTCTTAAATCTGTTGATATTGATGGTAACATTAACAAATTCCGTATTGTGACTCACCAGATCTTTTATAAGCTTTGTGGCAGCATAACTGTTTGGCAGACCTGTCAGCTGATCCGTAACTGCCTGATACTGCATCTCACTCTGAAATCGATCAACTTTCTGATTGTATTTGTAAATACATGTAATAGCGATGATAGCAAGAATGTTTCCGAATATCCCCGGAATACTGTTGATAGCCTGATTTTTTACAACACCGATAAGAATAAAAGGAATCTGTATAAGAAGAATGGTAAGTGATGAATAATAGCCTTTCTTACCAAACAGAACAGCCATAAATATGATACATATATTTGATACTGAAGAGAACACACCGGCACATACATAAACCGGGATTTCCACACCCCCTATCAGCATGGTAAAATCCGTATTTGCCGTTGCACTTGTTATTATGTTAGCCAGAATACATAGAAAAAGCACGAAAAAAAACGCAAAGTCCGGAAGTTTTCTTCCCGATGAGATATCTTCTATCGTTCTTTCTATAACCCGATTGTCTTTGGATCTGTTCATATACTCTTTTCCGTATAATTATTATCACTTCAATCCGGCAGTTCTTTATTCTGTTTTTCTCGTATTTCTTCTTATTATTTTATCAAAAAAAGCGTCACTATTCCATAAAATGTCCATATTCTTTTCACACAAAAAAAGGGAGCTATTCAGCTCCCGGATGAATTAGTTTATCGTCTAGCCCGTAAACCCAGGCGGTTTTTTCATAAATCTTCATGAGTTTGATCCCCTCATCCGTAATACGGTATTTCCCGTCACCGGTATCCTCAATTGTTCCTGTTACCACCTGTTCATGAAAGCGTTTTTCAAATGCCCCGTAATCTCCTACATACTTGTCGGTAAAGATATCCTCTATCTGCTCTTCAGTATAGGTCCTGTCACTTCCGTCAGACATAGTTCCAAGCATGAAAACCGTTATGGATCTGTCAGCCGTAACCGGAAGATGTGTGAATACCACGACATGAACACATACAAACATAACAAAGAGAAGCAGTACATCCCTTACTGTTATGAGCCCGGTATACCCGGGCTTTTTCATGAGTATCATCATTATGATCGAAACTATCACGCCGCATGCAAATATGACGATCAGACCTCTGTAAAAAAATACATCTATCATATTTACAAAGGGAATTCTGAAACTCACAAGATATAGTGCTGTTCCGACAAGAAACAACACAATATATACAAGAACAAGTCTGAAGAAATCTTTTACTGTCATGATCGGCTCTTATTCTCCTTTTTCTTTACTGACGCTCTGCAGGTCAGAGCCGCCGCTGCAAACAGTAACGGTAAAAGTATCACAGAATACCTGTTTGCCAGGAGCAGGCAGGCTCTGTTATATATCATAAAGAAGATCACGATCCCCATGTATACATATTCCGGCAATATCTTCTTTTTTTCAGAAAGAAGCTCTATAAGGGGTATTATCAGAAAGATCAAAACATAGGTCCAGGAACGTGAAGGTATAAGGATGCAGGCACTTGCACATACAAACCATTCCACCCATTTCCTGTCGGTTTTTATAAACATCCATACAGCCAGAGCTATGTATATAAGGAGACACACGATATAAATTATCTTAAACGGCATCTCCGCATCGGAAAACTTTGAATAAACTATCCACAACTGTGACTTTAACGAATAGTCACCTATACCTATGATGTCAGATCCGAATTTTGCGATCTTTGATCCGAGCACAGCAGCATCCTCTGCGGATCCTCTGAGAAAAAGAAGAGGTACCACCGTAAAGAGTATGCCGTACAGAGCCGCACGCAAACCTTCCTTCCATTTCTTCTCCTTAATGAAAACGATACCGAATATCGCAGGATACAACTTGAAACCAAAAGCTGCCGCAAGTGCAAGCAGCGCACATTCCCTGATCACCGGATTCTTATCCTTATAATACATGCAGAAAAAGAGTATCAGATCAAAAACTATGATGATGCTGTTTCCTCTCTGTACTGCAAATAGTACAACTCCACTGAAACACAGCGCAAAAGTCATAAGCATCCTCGCATACTTATTTTCTGTATCAAGAGCCCTGTACACGAGTATATTGAATGGTATGAATGACAAAAGGAAGTATATATATATCGAATACATTCCCTGCGGAGAATACTTCATTATATTGTAGACATGTTTCTGCCCGGCTTCCTGCATCTGCTTTGCTTCATTCAGCATATCATCAGGAAACTGATCACGGCATATCGAATAAAACAGCTTTGCAAACGGAGGATAATTTCCGGATGAAACCTTATCTGCCGTATACACGGAAGCAAAATGATCTCCGTAATCAAATTCGCTGCCGTATCCGCCCGTAAGGTCGCTGTTTTTCATAAGATAGATATTCTCTCCCACAAAAAACAGGATGAGTATCGCAGCACATATTATTATGATGCTGTCCCTACTCTTTAAATCTATCTTTTTAGAAAGATCAAAGACAAAGTATACTGCAGCCAGAAGAAACACTATGGCAGCACTCAGAGCAAAAGTAAGCATCATCTGATCAAAGACCTGACCATAGGCTCCGATATCACTTATCACACGACTTCCTATATTAACCGTTATGAAATTACGGAAGAAGGCAGACGACATAAAAAAACAAATTGCCGATAATGCCGCACATATAAGCCCTTTAACCTTATTCATCATATCCCTCACACATCATTTACCGGATGATGCCGTAACTTTCATCCATCCTTCAGGATAAAAATCACCGCCCCAGACTCCTGTCTCCGGACAGATCACTGTCTTATCCTTATTTTCATTAAGAAATGCTCCCCACCAGCTGTAGGAACTGTTTGCCATGATGTTATGACTGCACCTGCTCATGAGAAACATATCATCTCTCACGGCATCTTCGGTTTCGTAATCCATCAGGCGGTATTTAAGACCTGCAGAAGAGAAGAAATCATCCGCATATTTTTTATTATCCGAAAAAACAAAGAAAACAGGCTCTGAACCGTATCTTTCCTTTATGATATCAAGAGCCTTTATGTAATAATCATCTTTTAATGTCCATCCGAGACTCACATAATCACCGCGTCTGATATGTACTGAAACACTCAGGCAATCCCGAGCGTCTTTTGCAAGCTTCTCTGCAGCATCCGAAATCTTTTTAGGCTTAAGCATCTTTCGCAGATCATCCGAATACTTTTCAAAATACCTGCTGCTCTGCCAGAAACCGTCAAAGTATGTGTCTCTTTTTATCTCAAATACCGAAGGATCATAAACATACTGTTCCTTTTCCTTAAATACAACAGTTCCAAAACCTATGGCAGACTTTTTCCTCAATCTGTTGAGACCTGTCTTTCTGCTCAGGAAATCCTTACCGTATTTATATGAGATATGAGAATCATACTTAATGCCCAGGACTCCAAGCTGATAGTTTCTGTCCTTCACATTGTTCATGTCGAGCATTGAAGTATCTATGATAAGCTCCGATCCTGTTTCCTTTGATACTGCATACCCAAAGGAATAACAGAAGAGCTGATTTCCATATCCGCCTTTTATATCAACAACTGATCTCATAATTTATATCTGTAATCCGTTTTTGTTTTGATGTTTCCCACAAACTCGGCCGCACGTCCTTTGAGGATCTTCACCATTCTCTTAAATGCACCTGTATTTCCGGCCGCTATTGTTTTATCCAGTTCTTTAAGAAGTCTTTCATCAGGATCCCTATCCTGCACGGTTTCTCTTAATTTTTTGAGTGAGCTGTAATAAATTTCCTCTTCGCCACAGTATCTTATCTCTTCAAGAAGCTTCTCTGCCACATCCTTCCAGGGTCTGCCGTTTTCAATATCATTTTTTATTTTCAGGATAGAAGAATTGTTCTTCTTCTTTCTGGTAATGCTTGGCTGATAACTGCGGTAGGCATACAGACAGCTGTTTATCATAACCAGACTTCTGCATTTCCCTGCCATTGCCATTGCATACTCAGCATCCTCGCCCTTTTCGCGTTCACTGAAACTTACCGACTGTGCCATTTCACGCGGATAAAGCCTTCCCCAGGCAGTATGTCTTAAGATGCGGTCATTCTTTTTGATCTCTTCAGGTGTTTTCAAGAAAACATCTTTTCCGTTGCAGCCTCTTAAAATATTTTTTAACGGAAGCATATATACATTCCCGCATTCTGCTGCATCTGCTCCGTATTTTTCAATACCGGAAAGCATGGCGGATACATAATGTTTTGAAATATAGTCATCTGCATCAACAAAAGTAACGTAATCACCATGTGCGTTCGCAAGCCCGGTATTTCTTGATAATCCCGCGCTTCTGTTTTTCACATGAAATACTTTTATACTGCTGTGCAAAGATGCATATTCATCACAGATCCTTCCGGATCCGTCATCCGAAGCATCATCGACAAGCAGTATCTCTATTTCCGGATGATCCTGATCCAGAATACTGTCCAGGCAGCACTTCAGATACCTTTCAGCATTATGAACAGGAACTATCACCGTTACCAACGCCATATGATGATCATCCTTTTTTACATAACTTTTGATTTGAGAATGACTTTTTTACACCCACGCCATTATATCATGATGTAAGGAGCAAAAGAAACATAAGATATAAGGCGATTGAAATGGAAACAGGAATACTGAAATGAATATATGTCAGTTCCGTTATTTTTTTCCCGGATACTGCTTTTTTCACAAGTCCTGCCAGAGAGCCTATCGCCATTGCCAAAAACAGTATCATAAAAGCAGCTTTCATACCGCACATTGCAGAGATCACACACATCATCTTTCCGTCCCCTCCCCGCAGTGCTTTAAAGCCAAACAGTATAAGCGTAGCTGCGAATACTGCAGCAGTATCCATAAGGAGCCACGGGATATCATCCCTTCCCTTTCCGATGATCCTGAGTACCACCGCAGCAACAAAAAATACTGCTGTTAACGGATTCGGGATCCTGTCATTTTTCATATCAAAGAATACGCAGAGCGCACAAAAAACAGCCATAAGTATATACATACCTGACACCTCTCCTGTCTTGATTATTATTTATATGTTAGATGGAATACACTATGACCCCTGCCACTATAAGAACAAGTCCAAGTATCTTTTTGAAGTTCAGCTTTTCGTGAAAGATCATCACACCAAACGCTGCTACATACAGATAGCTTGTTGATCCAAGTATAGTGCCCATTGAAAGAGGCACCTTCTTATAGGCAAAGACAGACATAAGAGAACTGATCACCATTATCGTATATGCCAGTATCACTCTTACATTCAGATATTCCCTGATCTTTGAACTGTATTTTATCTGTGAGGATTTTTTAAGGAGAACCTGAGCTGCGGCTGCGATAAATACACCGATCAGCATTATTGCTACATACAGTATCATTTTGCCGCCTCCTTATCCGTATCTTCTGACTTTATATCCGCCATATTGTAAATGACAACACCCGCAACAACCAGCACACATCCTATGATCTGCTTGTAAGTGATCGTCTCATGGAATATCATGACGCCCCAGACCATACCCCAGAATATCGTAACAGCCTTGCTTGTATATGCAGTCATAAGAGGAACTATCTTAAGAAGCTGCTGCCATGCTATGGCATACATCGCAAGTATCATAAAGCTTATGCCATAGAATAAAATAAACTCAAAACTAGGAAATGCTTTCGAAGCGGCGGTCTTTGAACAGATCGACGAAAGTGACATGATCAGCATGAGCACTTGAAGCAATATGAGCGGAAAAACCTTTTTCATTACACACCTCTAAATTAATCAGTGCTGTAATTATACCGCATATGTTCTTATAAGTCCTCACTTACTATCTGTTTAACGTAAGATGCAAGTTTTGAATAAGGCAGCTCATCAAATCCGGACGGAAGACCATTGAATAGCGGAAGCTCACATCTGCTTGTACGCTCTATCACGGAATCGAGATCCTCTGTCTTTAGCAGTTTCTCATACTGATCAAGTTTTGCAGGTCCAAGCCCTTCCTTCTGCGCTATCGTATAAACCACATCACACTCTTTCAGGATATCAAACAAGCCTTGTATTATCTCCGACAAGTCGATGATCAGATAATCATAATTCCCGCATTCACGAAGGGTATTGATGAGCAGAAGCCAGTTTTCGGCAGATACCTGGCCGAGATCCAGGAACGAAAATGCAGGTGAAACATAATCCAGGCCGCCGATATTGTTTACCATACTCTCAAGCTTGTATCTGAGTTTTTCCTTACCGCTCACAAGATAGTAGATCAGATCCGTGATATCCCTGTCCACCCTGTTATCCAGCATTTCCGAAAGACCCGAGAACGGTTCCAGATTCAGATACAGGACTCTTTTCTTTTTGGCCAGATACTGTCCTGTAAGCAGTGAGAATGATGTCTGTATGTCTCTTCCTACGGGAGAATACACACCTATCAGTTTTGTTTTCAGACCATCGTTATCAAATACCACATCGCTTCCGTCGCCTTCTGCACACAACTCCAATATATCCTTGCGTATACCGTCAGCAGACTGGAATTTTCTGATCGAACACACATCTGCGTCTGAAATACCTTTTTCCTTAAGCAGCACAAGCGAATCGGTACCTTTCCTCTTCAATCTCTCAAAAGCTTCACCTGCGGCAAGTATCAGCTCATACTCGTGATCGGCTATGTTCTTCTCAAGTGCATCCGCAGAAGTATAGGTATCCACCGCAAAAGGGAAACTGTCCTTCTGTTCAAGGTTTTCCTGAAGTCTTTCCAGATAATGTCTGTCACTGTCACAGAGAGCTATCATTTTTTTCTTCATCCGCTTTTTCCTCCATAGATTTTTTGTCAAAAGAAGTCAAAGCAGCCCTTTAAATCACCTCCCAACCCCGCCATGATCGGTCCGGCAAAAAAAGGTGTCACACACACTGAAATATGCAGTTCCCGTCACATCGAAACCTGTGTTTTTAAGTCTGCATAATGCATGCTTATCCTTTTTCAACTGTACGCGCATTATCCTTGCCGTAAACAAACCTCACATTGTTCCTGCCCGAAAGAATTTCAGTTACGGGGAAGAATTCCCCGCTGAGCGGGGATATACCCCGAGGAACGCTATGATCAGATGATCACAGTGCAGATATGCTTTCCATAACGCAAAAAGGAAAACAAAACAATATACATACTCTATTAAATTCACAACACATCTGTTACTGTCAGGGATCATGCCGACGGAACCTCCCGTCCGGGAATCGGCATACCTTTTGCAGAAGACTTCTGCTTTGACTTGTGGTGTATATTAGCATCTAAAAAATTACAATGCAATACCCAATTTAAAAATCCTTGGTCTTTTCAACCTTTCCGCCTTCGATCCTGTAAACTTCATCACAGTTCTCTATGGTCGAAAGTCTGTGCGCGATCATGATGATGGTCTTGCTTCCGTGAAGGCTGTCTACAGCTTTCATGACTTCCTTCTCTGTCTCTGTATCAAGCGCAGATGTAGCCTCATCAAAAACAAGCACTTCGGGATTTCTGTAGAGAGCTCTTGCAATACCTATTCTCTGACGCTGTCCTCCGGAGATCCTGCTTCCTCTTTCTCCAACCTTTGTATCAAGGCCATCAGGGAGTCCTTTTACGAAATCATCAAGCTGCGCTTCTTCAAGAGCCTGCCATACTTTCTTATCATCTATCTCTTTTTCATCTATACCGAATGCAACATTTTTGCGTATCGTATCATCGGTAAGATATATATTCTGCGGAATATATCCAAGATGCTTATACCAGTATGACTTTGTATCTTTTATATTTCTGCCGTCTACAGTAACCTTTCCCTCTGTCGGATCGAGCAGGCCTAACAGGATATCGACCATGGTAGTCTTTCCACCGCCTGAAGGCCCTATAAACGCTGTAGAATGACCCTTCTTTATCTCGAGATTCACACCGGAGAATACATCTGTGGTTGCTTCTTCATATCTGAAAGATACACCCTCTGCCTTGATCGAATCTTCGAAGACAACTTCACTTCCATTCTTTCCGGCTTCTTCCCTGAGCTTTGCGTTCTTCTTTTCAAGCTCCTCTATTTCTTTTATATCATTGTAAACAAGGTCCACCGCGGCTTTTCCGAAGATTATGGTATTCACATACTGTGATATTGCATTTACGCCCGGAAGTATCTTAAAAGCTGCAACACAGAAGGTTGAAAGCTGAGCGATAAGATCTGTATTGTTCTCATTGAACATTATACTTGCGCCAAGAAAGAGAAGTATGCCGCTTACTGCAGCTGCTTCAACAAGATTCTTTGGTATCGTATTGCAAACACTGAACTTTGTCAGATACTTTGCCTGTTCTTTGAAATTATCTTCATAGGATCTGACAAAATATTTTTCTGTTCCAAGTATCCTTATCTCCTTGACTCCCTCAAAGGACTGTTTGAGCTCCTGAATGAGAACTGCACTGAGTCTGTGATTTTCATCACCATAATGTCTGAAACGTCTGTTGATGACTAAGAATATGATAGCAGCGCATATACCCATGATGACCATCAGCATGACAGTCATCCAGAAATTGGTCAAAAACATTATCGCGCCAAGACCTATGACTGTGATGCCGTTTGAAAGTACCATCAGACAGTTTATTACTACGCTGTATAACTCACCGGTATCACTTCTGACACTTCGCAGTATCTCGGAGGTGTTTTTCTTAAGGAAGAAAGCATAAGGCTGCTTGAAATAATCACGCATCAGTCTCACAGACATAGTACGTCTGAGATCCATTGAAAACTTATATGACTGCGCGTTCATCCATACAAGATAAAATGATTTGAATATATAAAGAGCGATAGTCGAAATAATTAGTATGATCAGCACATCGGTTTTGTTATCTACACCGGTGAGATCCATGATCATAGATGCCCACTTGTTTTCATGCACGTCCTTCTCTGACATTGCAAGTTCTATTATGGGCAGCACAACAGCAACTCCCAGCATATCCATCATGGAACCAAGAGATATGACTATGAACACAAATAAAGTGCGAAGCTTCATCTTCTTATCAAGAAGATAATTAAGCTCCTTCAATACAGGGGGATTATTTCTCCTGTCCAGTTTTTCTTCTGCATAACCCATATCACTTGATCCTCTTTGCCGGAACGCCGGCCAGTGTAATACCATCCTCTTCAAAGGAATCAACCACAACTGCTCCGGCAGCTACGGTAACATTATTTCCAAGCTTGCAGGGACCTATGACCTTTGCCCCTACCCACAGCTCACAGTCATCACCTATAGTCACATTACTTCCTATGCAGTTCTGACCGTGAAGCTTACAATTCTTTCCTATCTTCGAACTGCCGACTATTATGCCGGCGTGACCTATATACAGGCCGGGCTCAAATGCTCCTTCACCCATATCTATGCACATGATGCGTCCGAGACGGTTCTTTTTGTTCTTCCAGTATATATATCCGATACGTCCGAAAAGGCTGTTCTTCCTCTCAGAATAATACTCTGTCTTTCTTAAATACTTCTGATAAGTGAAAGTATAATAATCCCTGTCCTGACAGAATAAAGCGTATACTCTCTCAGCCCTTGTCTTAAGACAGGGGTAGCCGTTTCTCTCTTTAAGTATTGTCTCTTTTAATTCTTTACGCGTCATCGTCAAAGTCCGCTCACTTTTTCCCAGTTGTCCGGATCAAATATATCATCATGCACGCTATACCAGCATCCGGTTTCTCCGAGTTCAAACACGTTTCCGGTCTGATCCGATGCATCCCAGTAATCAGAAGCTATTATAAGCTGCTTTTCTTTCTTGGGCTCCATATCTATACTGTTTCCGGTGTATGGATTATGCGGATCATCTATAAGACCTTCTGTCGCAATGGCCGGAACATCACAGTTTGTCATAAATGTGTTATCCGTACTGAGTGCTCCCCTTGAATTATAATCCTTTACAAGAAGCATGCATACCGCACCTTCATAAAGCATTCCCGGATAGGTTTTATTGTCCCTTCCGTGATCGGATACTATGATTATCCTTGTATTGTCATATACGCCCTGTTCCTTGAGTTCATCAAAGAATTCCGTAAGCCTCATGAGTGCGAACATATTTGCATCATAATGCTGCTCAAGCACACTCTTTGGATCGATATTAATCTCCGATCCGTCATCAGCCCTGACAATATGATCAGCAGGATTCCCTGATCTGTCTCCAAACTGATATCCGGGCCTCGTAAGGAAGCGCGGCTCATGAGTGATATCACTGTTCATGACAAGGATATTGTTGTCAGCACTGTCATCTATCTCTGTCATATCCATAAGATGTGACATCGTATAGTATACGCCGTTGCTTCCGTCTTCCCCTCTGCTCATGGGATCATAATAATTTCCCTCATCATATATCAGGCCTCTTATGATAACCGGCGCACATCTGAATACAGCGTATCTGAAACCCTTGTTCTTTTTAAGATATTCCCAGCTTGTACTGTTTCCGGCTGCTTCGGGGAAAATGCTCTTTGAAAGATATGCATCCACACCGTCCAGATCATTATATATCGACAGATCGGAAATTTCCTGATAACCGGCATAGGGCGGATCTATCACGGAAACATTAAAACCATTTTCCGAAAACAGCTTTGGCATCACCTTGAGCGCTTCATCATGCTTTTCAATATTGCTCATACTGCTGCGCTTATTCATGGCATCCGGAGTATAATCATATCCTCCGAAAAGCCCCGGTGCACCGTATATGGTCGACTTTCCATGTGCGATGGAATTTGGATAATATACAAACCCATCCAAACCTTCCTTAAGTTCAGGCTTCTCTGCGGTGAGGTATGGTATGTACAGACCAAGTGCACGATCGAGCATAAGTACCACAACATTTTTACCGTTCTTTGAAAAATGTATGGCTTTCTTCTGTCCCGGAACATCCGACTCAGTTCTATATGACATAAACTCATCGAATTTTCTGTTTATCTTAACGATATTCAGTACCGACATGAAAAGCAGAACAGCTGCTACAGCACCGAATACTACCGTGAACACTCTGCCGGAAACTTCTTTCTTTAAAAACCGCGAGATCAATAATACCGCTGCGATGATACCTGCTATGACCGCCAGATTCACAAGCATTTCAGATCTCACATACACAGGTTCATTGTCATACACAAAACGTGATGACATGGTACCGTAATCCGTACCGAAAAACATATGATCGGTTATAAATATCCCTGCCGCTGCAAGTTCTGCCTTCACAAAACCCGAAGCATGATGTTTTCTCGTCAGATAAAAATATACCGAAAACCAAAGTCCGAAAAGTCCCGCTGCCCTGAATAAGGAATTAAGCACATATATGCCGGGATCTGCAAGCACTGTCGGCGATACAAATTCAAGCGGTGAATCTCCTATCACCGATGAAGGGATAAGAAGTCCTGTAATAAAGATCATCGCAAGCACAGCTATCCAATGAAGCTTTGTATATTCCTTCAGATCACTTTTTTCGATCTTCTTATTTTCTGTATTCTTTATACGGCCTTTTTCAATAAGCTTCTTTCTTATGATCTCGTATGCAGCATACAATACAGCAGTTGCTGTCGCTGCCACAGCGATATAAACAAGTCTCTTGTTTCCCCACCATCTGGAAGAGATCATCAATGCCTCAACTGACACGGTGCAGATATAAAGTATAAACGCACGTATAAACCTGTGATCCTTAAGCGAGGTTATCAGGTTTTTCAGAAGAGAGAAAAGGTTGTTAAGTGTCCAGTAAAATACAAGTCCTGAAGGAGACGGATAAAGCACTATAAGGAAAAGTATCGCCATTCCATACAACTGTATCTTCTGTGACAGTGTGCTTCCCTTTGTATATATGGCTCCCGATATGATATTAAATACAGTCATAAGTATCGGAAGCAGATTTATCGAAAGAGCTCCTATCTTTATCAGTCCGTCCGGCGAACCGAGATCTACGATCGGACCGAAAGCCGCTTCACTCAGATCCTGATTATTCGAAAGGAAATGATATGCCGCAATAAAAAACGGTATCTGTATGAGCAGTGGAAGCGAAGCCGAGAGCTGATGCACCGGGCTGTATTCAGCCTCTTTATAATAAGCCGAAAGGATCATATACCTTTCATCACTCTTGAAATGCTTATTTATGTGCTTCTTCCACTTTTCAAGTTTCTTTTCTTTATCTACGGCATCCTTCTGAAGTATATCCGCCTGCCTGTACAGTGGCAGTACCAGAAAATTCACCACGAGGCTCAGTATAACTATATCCGTACCATAGCTGAATACTACACCGTATGTTATCCCGAAGATCATTTCAAAGATCATTTCTATCGGGCTGATGATGATATTATATAAAACAGTTCCCATTTCCTTAGATCAGTCCTTATTTCTTCCAAATGCATGATCAAGATGCCATTTTATATAAATGACGATCTTTTTTGCATATACCCTGAAGAAATCCATTCCGCAAAAAGTATCCTTCCATTCAATGTGATCCTTAAACTCTGAATTCACGGTCATATATACTTCAGTCTGTCCCGTGTATGGAAGGTTCATCATTTTTCTGTTTGAAAAATGAATATACAGGCGTTCTTTTTTTCTTCCCGTTAATTTATCCACGTGGTATATCTTACCGTTCTCCCATTTCCAGTACTGGAAAAGTGTGTTTTCCTGAACGGTATTATCAAGCATTTTTTTGTATTTATAATCCTGATATATATTTGCAAAGTTTTCTCTCGTCCAATAAATGCGGACACCGTTTTCCTTTGCAAGAAGCGGAAGACCATCGCCTTCATCAAAGCCCTGATTCTTCGAAACCGATTTTACATAATCCCATGTAAAATCCTTACGTCTCGAATTCTCAGGTCTCTTAAGCAGATAATTATTATTGATCTCTTCCGTATTTCTTATTATCTGAAAATTACCCAGTATCTGGAATCTGTCATACTTATCAAGCAGTTCATCCGTGAACACTTTCCTTATGTCGCCAAGCAGAAGATCACAGTCACCGAATGCCCAGAAATCATAATCCTTAACCCACTCATTAAAAATCTTGCAATATACGGTCTTCATGTCGCAGAGCTTTCTGGTAGTCTTGATATTCACATCCTCTCCGACATTTTTATGAATACGGTCAATGCACTCTTCAAAACTCATGTGAACGATATTGATGTTCGGGGCTTCATTCCATTTATCTATCGAATGGTCATCGGTAAATATATAAAAATCAACCGTACTGTTCGCACGGGCCGAAGCAAAAAACCAGTCGATATATTCGGGCCAATGGCCCTTTCCATTCAAAAAATATGCAAGAACATGAGCAATGCTGTACATTTTCCACCTCAGCTTGAAAAACTAACAAGTCCGGATATGATAAGCAGAACAAACAGCGGTATCACCGGAAGATAAATATATCCTGCCGGGAAATCTGCCTTTCTCTTATTTTCCTGCTTCATACCTCTGTAGGCATAAAAAAGTAGGAACACACATGCAGCCGCAGCCATACTTGATGCCGCTTCTGTCTTATAAGGAAAGCCCGAAAGCTTATCCGCAAACTGACTGAATGTTAACGGGGTCTCCGAAGAATACTTAAATCCCGGTATTCCGTAAAGCACCATATAATTATCAACTTCATGTTCATATTTCAGCCAGATAGCACCAAGCAGTCCCAATGAGAAGAAAGACTCTATCCCAAGATATGAGACAGGATCAGGCACTATAAGAAAAGCAAGTGCAAGGAATATCCCGATCGGTGCCGGATACTGGGGAAGCCAGTCCATGAATACCGTAAAGACTGTATATACCGCAAGAGAGCAGAGTATGGTGCTCTTATAGTCAGCCTTTGTCTTACGTGCCCAGCATATGAACATTATTATCAGATACAGCGTCACAAACAATGATATTCCCACATTCTCGGCAGGAAGCATATTCATGAAAGGCTTTTTGTAATGTGCACTGTGAAGCTGGTTCAGTTTCCAGCCTTCCGATCCTCCGTATATGATACTGAAGATCAAAGACAGACTCATGGCTTCAAGTGCATGTCTGATGATGCGTGTAAGCCTCTTTTCTCTTAAAAGAAGCAGAGGAATGAATATCATAACAGGGAAGGTCTTCATTGCTATCGATAATGACCAGAGAAGACTTGCCCTGTCTGTCTTTCCTTTTTCAAAAAGTATCAGCGCTTCAAGCATTGCCGAAATATAGAAAATATCCAGCTGACTGAATCCGACAGTTGCAAAAAGAAGTATCGGATTCATGTAATAGATAAGTACAGTAAGCTCTGCCTTATCCTTATCTATGCTCCATACCTTAAGAAGCCTGCGCACCTGTGTCCCTGTGAAATAAAACATCACGCCTACTATCAGATTGAACCACAGATGTGCGTATATAAGCGGCATATCACCGCATATTTTCTTCATGATATCAAACGGAAGGAAACAAACCGCAGCTATCACATACAGAAGTATGTTGTAGTTTGCATTAAGTCTGTAATAACTGTTCTCAAGAGCATAGTCATAAAAGTTAAATAGTTGCCCGTGCTTTACGGCGCTCTTTAAAACTCTTGCCTGCTCATAGATTATTTCCGTGTCATGAAAATATGTAAAGGTAAAGGTGCAGAGAAGTATCGTGTAAAGAACTATAACATCATCAAGCCTTTCCTTCTTAAGACTTCCTTTGTATGCGATCATCCTGACAATGATAAGCGCGATCACGAGCACATACAGAAAGCAGAAAATATATCTTTCCGCGGGATGACACGGTGTCTCGCCTTTCATCTTTACATAAGGGCTTCCGCTTTCATCACACAAAACAGAAAAACCATCTTCTTTAGAAATGGCTCTGCCTGTTATCGCAAGCTCATACTTTCCTTCGCCAAGGTTATATTTATCCGGGATCTGTATTTCGATGTATCCACAGGTAGAAAATAAACCGTCAGGATCATGATAGAAAGAAATTGACTGAAGTTCAGGTCCCGTGATCAAAGCAACGGAGGCTCCGTCTTTTAACAATTCAACATCTATACCTGAACCTGCCTTAACAGGAGCATCCGCATCATGAGCTATGGCAAGATATATGACATCCAATCTGTTGAACGGGACATTTATCTCACGTCCGGTACTGTCACTTCCCTCATAAACAGGAACTGCGATATCTTCGGAACCGTATTCCTTTGTTGAAGCAAGCTCTGTCACATACTTTCCGCCATAGCGACTTAAACCTGCCGAAAACAGGATGGAAAATATTACCGCAAAGATCAGAAGAAGAATTGTCTTGTTTCTTTTCATTATCAGCTTTCTTCTTCCTTATCGAAATTTACTTTTTCTTTGATGGTATACTGCGGGATATGATTCATTGAGATATACATTCTGCCGATATACTCACCCATGAGCCCAAGCATGATCATCATCACACCCATTGCAAAAAGCATGATCGATGCAAGTGATGCATAACCTAAAACCTCTATGGTATGGAATACAAATTTCTGAAGCAGTATTATCGTGCCCCATATGAAACCTGCAACGGCAAATATGATACCGAACATTGAAGCCACTCTGAGCGGCTTTACGGAAAATGCCGTAAGACCGTTCATCCACAGATCAAGGGATTTCTTGAAGGTGTATCCCGTGCTGTTGTCATCGGCACGGCTTCTGTCTTCCATCATAACGATGTGAACATTTCTCGTAACTGAAAATATAAGTCCTTCCATATACGGATAAGGATTCTTGTATTCAAGTATCGCATCACTTATATAACGACGCATAACAGTGAAGTTGTCCCAGTGAAGATTTACCGGCTTTTCAAGCATGGATGCGATCATACGTTTATTGACCCAGCTGCCGAAGCGCTTGAACAGACTCTCCGATTTCTTGAAGTAATTGGCCATAGCCACATCACACTCACCGTTGACCACCGGTTCCATTAACTTCCAGAGATTGTTTACGGGGCTCTGGAAATCATCATCGATATCAACCACGTATTCACCGGAAGCAGCTGCATGTCCGGCCATAAGAGCCGAATGTTTACCCTGATTCTTTGCAAAGTTGATAAGCTTTACCTTTTCATTCTTCGCGGCAATTTTTTGCAGCACATCCCAGACACCGTCCGGAGACATGTCATTTACGCAGATCACTTCATAATCATATTCACTGCGTTCCGCTACTGTGGCAACGATCTCATCGATAACCTTTTCTATCGTGTTCTCGCTTCTGTAGCAGGGAATTATAAAACTTATCAGATTATCCGTTTTTTTCATTTTTTATCTCTACGCTCTTAAGATAGTTTTCCAGTGCCTCTTCGCATCCGTCATAAAGACTGCCGTCTTCATGGACCAAAAGCCATTCACCGTTACGTGGATATCCTTTTTGTTTATCGGTGGCAAGCTTTGGATTTTTGTTTATATCTCCCGCTTCTCTTGAGAAAGAGCTTGAAGCGGTTATCAGGAGGTCCGCATAGCAGAGATTTATAAATGCTTCCTGCGGAGATCCGTTAAGTACATATTTGATATTTCCATACTTTTCAAATTCAGGGAAATCGCTTTCTTTCCCTTCCGAAAAAACATAAACTTCTGTTTTTTCTTCACCTGTAATACCAAGTATCAGGTCAAGAAGCTTCACATAGTATGAATTATCAAGCCACATACCGAGCAGATCTGTTCTGCCGGCCGCAACACTTTCAGCAACATCACCGCGCCTTATGTGAAGCGCTATGCTGAACTTGCCCTCATCATATACGACTTTGTCTTCATCTCTTGCAGGAGATGACCAGAATTTTTTCCTGATGAATTCGTTTCCTATCTGATCACTTACAAGAGAATTCCTCTGCTCGATTATGTTGTAGAAAACAACTTTTTCATCCGCATATGACTCTATTATCTGACGGATGAAAGCCCTGCTGTCTTCGTGATTCATGTCATAAAAGGGAAGACGCACTTTTTTGTAGCCCTTTGCTAACAGGTCTCCGGCTCTTGTTTCGCCGTGACCTAAGCCCAGTGTCTTTTCCCACTTTTCTGAAACAAGCTCTGTGTAGGCATATTTAAGACCCAGTTCACAGGCATTTATATATCCCGCTCTCCAGCTTCCGAAACCATGACCGAAACCCGTAACCTTTGTCTGCTCTTCTGTCATATACAGATCACCGGTTTTCCCGGGATCCGGCTTATGATTCCTGTGCCTGTAGGAAGCATATAAAGGAAGTACCATATTTCTGAATTTTTCAGACTTCCTTATCTTATGGTTTATCTTATAAAGCAGTTTATCGATAATGCCTGCGTAATCATGTCTGTACGCCCGGCTCGGTTTCCATCTGCCCATCAGGCCATCTCCTGAAGCTTTATCTTTTCTCCAAGCAGCTTATCTGTTTCACGCGGCTCCATCTTCGGAAAATTGCCGCCTGCAGGTGTGCATGTAAGTTCACCGATATATACTTTCCCGTCTATCTCGTACATATCAACGCGCACATAATCAACCGGAGCACTGAGTTTTACAGCACAGTTTTTCATCTCTTCCCAGGCTGCAGGCTTTTCTACCTCCTTTTCAAACGGAGGATAATTGCCGAGAGAAAAATTCTCCGGCTTCCAGTCCATATCGTAAAATGCCTGTTTTCCTTTGCTTCCGCCCACACCTCTATCGCCTATTACCTGACAGAAAAGAGGCACTCCTCCAAAGCAATGGATCTTGTAATCATAAAGTGAGCCTTCATCACCCATCTGATCTATATATTCTTCGGCAATGATCTTTCTGGGGATCTTGTAATACTGCATCTCCAGATGGATGAGAGCGTAGTCCGTCTTCATCCATTTATCCATCTGTTTCTTAGCAGCTTTTTTATCAAAAGAATTTTTATCTTTTACTATAATGTTGTATCCGCATCCGTGATTTGCCTTGAGAACAAAGCTGTCAGGAAGCTTATCAAAATCTATATCATCAAATCTGTCCCAGGCTCCGAGAAGACCTACCGTATATCCTTTTCCAAGTTTTTCTTCAACATAATCCCGCATAAGATACTTGTCAGCAAACACGGTCTTTAAGTCTGTCGCACCGTGAAGACGCATCCAGTATATCTTCTGACAGAAAGTAGACGGATTTTTGAAATCCATATCATATCCCATCGCCTCACGGAAGTTATGCGCAAGCTCCTCTTCCTTCTCCTTTTCGGTGCTGAGATTATGAAGACTTATGATATAGTCATGCTCCGCATCTTCGGTACCCTTTATTTTGGATACCGTATGCTTCATCACAAGTCCCGGTCCGTATTCCTTCAGTTCTTTTATAAAAGTTCTGCTGTTCATTAATATTTTTATTTATGTTTCTTTTTAAATTTCCTGTAGGCTGCGGCATCTCTGCGCATTGTTTTTCCGTCTATCTGACGGTACTTCTCACCGTCATTCCATTTGATCTCTTCCGGCGACAGTTTCTTTTCATCCGGAATATATTTATTAAAATACTCTGCGTCCTTTTCCATTTCACATACAGTCGAAAACGCTTTGTGATTAAGATATGTGCGCACCGATCTCTTTGCTGCTTCAAGCGGCTTAAGTCCCGGCAGCACATATTTATCCTGAAACTCTTCATCAAATACAGTATTCCTTACTATTTCAGGTGGAAGTCTGTATTCATCCGACATCACACCTTTCGGAAGACTGCTCACATAATCTACGCGCTCATCATTTTCATCAGGGTGTTCACCGTCAGCATTACCCATGCCTATGTTGTTCACAAGGTTCTTTTTTGGAACTATTCCCATTCCGCCATGCGAGAGCATATGATAAAGCCATATGTATCCCCATGAGTTGTACCACTGATACTGAAGGTCATCAAAGATCCATTTATAGAATGCATATCCCTTTTTATTGAATACATTCTTCTCGAGCGTACGGTCTTTTCTAAGCTTCGGCCAGGATAACATGTTGGTATCATATGTTTCCCACGCTCTCTTCCATGAAGCCCAGCCCCAAATATGAGAGAAGCATGAAAAGCATATGTCATAATCGCCGAATGTCGGATGATCCGGAAGTATATTCGTTCCTGCCACCATCATGACCTGTTCATCATCCTTATAATGCTCGAGCATCTCACGACAGAAACGAAAGAATTCATCAGATCCTTCTATGTCATCTTCAACGAATACAGCTCTGTCCTCTGTCTCAAACACATGCTTTATGCCGGACGGTATCCTGTAACGCAGACCCATGTTGCGCGTGGCATAATCCCTGTGTACCTCGCAGGGCCAGTCAACTGCAGTATCCAGAAAATCTCTTACTTCTTTAACGGCAGCCTCATCTTTCTTTGTTTTCGGGCCATCACATACTATATACAGTTTAGAAGGTCTGATATGCCTTATGGCTTCAAAGCTCTTTCTTGTAAGGTCAGGTCTTTTATATACAAACATGACCACAGGCACATCATAAAATTTTTCCTCACCGGGCATTGTACCGTCTCCTCCCGCTTAACTTAAATCTCTGCCTGTTACGAAGTAATCACATTCCTTCGGATCATGTCCGGAGAAATACTCCGTCACATACTTAAGCAGGTCCGAGTTGTAATCCCGGGTTCCTTTGTTACTTTCAAAAAACTGTAGCGCCATGCTGTCATACATCTTCTTGTATCTTCCGCTCACTTCTTTGCTAAACTCATCCGAAAAACGTTCGGTCACAGCCTTAAGACGCTTGCTGCCTCTCCATGCAAATGCTTTTCTTGCAGTGCTTATCTGAGCATCAGTTAACGGAGCTATCTCGTCAGCTTTCTCAAGCACTTCCTTGTACTCTGAAAGTGAAGCCGGCTCTATCGTATATCCAAGTCCGCTGTAATAAGGCTTTCCCACAATAACAACCGGTACACCCAGGCATGCGAACTCTGCGCCCGCATTGCCGCCTATGGTAACTATCACATCGGCAATATTCTTTATGCTCTCGGCACTTATGCTGTCATCAAGTATCGCCATGCCTTCACGCGCATATCTGTTGAACAGTGCTTCTATCGAATCGGTATTTTCATGGTAGGCTTTCCTTGTGGGATGAGGCTTAAGCACCCAGTTTACTTTTGTATCGGCTGCTGCCATGATAAGCGTCTCTTCCGTCCAGTCATAATAGTCACGGAAATAATACTCACCGTAATTGTAAACGGCATCCGTGAATGTATGCGCCATGATGACAACCGTCTTCTTCGAAGGATCCAACTTAAAGCGCTCTATGAACTCTTCTTTGTTCAATACCGCCTTATTGCTGAAAGCACCCCTGTCTATATTCCTGCCGTTCTTTCCCGCAAACCTCTCTTCAAGGATGCGCACGGCTTCTTCTTCATAACTCTTATCAAGTTCATTTATGCAACGCTTGAGATTACCGTTCATCACCTCGGCAACTCTCATGGGCATACCGTTTTTCTTTATCGCAACAGGTCTGATACCTGAACCGCTGCAGTTGTAGACCTTTGCTCCGTACTTATCAAAGAGCGCAGACTGCATCGCCTCATGATAGGCGCAGTCATCACATATCTCATATGCCGGCTTATGCTTTTTCAGATACTGATCAAGGGAATAGAACATCCAGAGAATGTGAGCTGTTTTTTTAATGCACAGTCCCGTACGTATATCCCGGATCGTCGAAAGATCGGAAGTCCTTATGATATCCTCATAAATGGATCTTCCAGCTGCAATGCCGTCTATATACATCTTCTGAAGACCTTCACCTGTCTTCGATGAAAGGATGACAGACAGAGTTTTTATGCCTGCCTTTGCAAGCATGACAGGATGTCTGCTGTTTTCTGTCTCTATGCAGTAATGCTTTATACCGAAGGATGCAAGAAATGAAGTTAAAGACGGATTCTCTCTCCAGGTGATCGCTATGACATCTCCGCCATTCTTTGCCTGCAGTCCCTTTGCAAACAGGATCTTGGGTAATATCCAGCCCACCTGCATCCTGACCATGGAAAGATTTATATATATATCACCGCCTGCCCCGTGATCTTCATTCCAGAGTTTTTCATTGACCCGGATGAAGTCAGCGAGAACGGAACTGTCTATGGGAAATTCTTCTGTTCTTTTCTTCATCTTTAACTTTAATGATCCTGTATTCCGAAATCAGCCCAATCAAAATTTATTTTAACATTATTTCAATGTTATGTCGACTTGATGCGGCTATGTGTTATAATGAGACGCGGTACAATTTCTGAACAAAGAAAGGCTTATCTGATGGATACTCTTAATATATTCCTTACCGGCGGACTCGATTCCTCCTACTCGGTTTTATATTATTCCCGTTATGAGATCAATATACAGCCCATATATCTGAAAGATAAAAGAGCATCCGAGCAGTTTGAATTAAAGGCAATAAACGATATCCTCGAATTCGTTAAAAACGACAGCCGCACTAAGGCTGTCATACTTCCTCTCATCATTGATGAGACTGACAGGATCGCAAAGAACAACAAGATCACCGATGCCTATTACCGCATCACCTCAAAACTCAAGCTCGGCAGACAGTATGACTGGCTCCAGAGATATGCGGTTGAGCACGGACACGAAGGCATACTGATATCCGCGACCAACTCTCCCGAAGGCAAGGTAAAAAAAGTCGTTCTGAAATACGGAGCGCTTAAGAAGCAGCAGGAGAACGGTTACGAGTTCTATAAAGTTGATACTGAAAAGTCACATAAGGATCTGAACACGCTTTTTGGAAACATCATGTTCTCGGTTACCTGGGATATGACAAAGCAGGAAGAGATAAAAGACCTGCATGAAAAGGGCCTTGATGAGGCAGTAAAAATGATATGGTTCTGCTTCACTCCTGTCGATGGAAAACCCTGCGGCTGCTGCAATCCATGCAAATCATATTTTGAAGAAAACCTTCTGGATTTCTTTGATGAGGCTTCAAAAAAGAGATATGAACTTACAAAGAACTGTGAACGTCCGACGGATTATGAACTCTGCGGCGTATGTGACAACTGCCGCAAACGCATAGAAAACGGTGATACCGCTCAGTTTTCCGAAGCAGCACTTGCCAGGTATAAAGAATACAAGAGCCTTCCGGAATGGAGATATAAATTAAGAGATATGAAGGCCAGGATCCTGCGCAAGTAAGAAACCCTTTCCTTCGGGATTCTTAGCATCTGAGAATGCATATACGCTATATCCGCTTACGTTTTCCATGGCAAGCAATGCACCTACCGCTTCGGCTGCATAGCCTTTTCTGCGAAAAGGTGCTGCTATGATATATCCCATCTCAAGCATATTATCGGAACGGTCCGCCGTTCCGGTTTTTATTTCTTTAAAAACAAGCGCCTTATCCTGTTTTTTCTGTTCAAATTCTTCTTCGGATAGGCCTTTAAAACCTGCTATCCCGATAAGCTCCTTCTTACCCTTAAGCTCTATGCCGTAATAACCGAAGCCGTACATGTCATAATAATAGCGGTGATATTCCTTAAGCAGTGCGGCTGTTTCATCGGCACTTCCCTTCCAGGGTGAGATGAAGCCTCCGTCTGAAGCATCCTCAAAAAGCCTTCTTACGTTTAATGCGTCCTCCGCACAAAGCTCACGTATCTGAAGCCGCTCCGTCATACATACCGTCTCAGGTATCCCCACACTCCTCTTGATCACATTCTCCATATACGGAATATCAGATAAAAGGCTTTCTTCCGATTCGGCAGCCCACGGTGCAAAACCAAGGTCCTCTCTTCCGTTTTCCGTAAGAGCTATAACGGGAATATTCTTTTTCAGACACTCTCTAATATGATCAGGCTCATCAGAAAGCATCAGATCATATTTTTTCCCGTCATATTCAAGACTATGGATAAGCTTTTTCATAACAAAAATATTTTACCAAATAACTTCAAAATTGTGGGTTACATAACACTGTATACAACATATATGTACATTCATAATTTGTTAACATTTTGTTTTAGTAACGTTTATTTTCTACACAATGTTTCTCCATTTTTGTACCGTAATATTTAACCATCGAAAGGAAAACAGCAAACAACTTTCGGTACCCAGTGAGAAAACATCAAACTTTTTCATAATTTTATGCCGGGCAGATCCGCAATCTGCCCGGCATCCTCCCTTTTTATGGGAGCTTTTTTTATTTTGTAGTATAATTAGGGAGTTTCGGAAACAAACAGAGCAAATTACATTTTTCAATATGTCACAGGATAATTCACAAGCAAAAAAAACAGGACTCACAGGAGACTTTCTCAAGTGGATAGCGATCATCACGATGACCATTGATCATGTGGCCGCATCCGTCATGTATCATGCTCTTTCAAATGATTTTATCATTCACCCGGAATACAAATCCTTATACTTTATAATGCGCCTGATCGGGCGCATAGCCTTTCCCATTTATATCTTTCTCATTACGGAAGGCTGCCGCTACACCAGGAACATCTGGAAATATCTGGCAAGGCTGTCTGTCTTTGCCCTGATCTCAGAGATACCTTTTGATATGGCAAATAATGATTCATTCTTTTTCCCAAAGGATCAGAATGTCTTTTTTACATTGGCTCTTTCAGTAGCCGCCATAGCCATTATGAGGGAAGTGGATAAAAAAACAGAAAAACCCGCCTTTCGGTGGGTCTCATACATATTGCTCACGGTAGCTGCTTCAGTGGCGGCATTTTTCCTTCATACCGACTATTCCTTTGTAGGGGTGCTGGCAATATGTGCCGCATGGCTTTTCAGGAAAAACCGTATCGTGGCAATGCTCGTAACCTGCTCGATACTCCTCATCTCGTCACCTTCGGAACTCTTCGCCTTTATCGCCATATGGCCAATAGCACTTTATAATGGGACCAAAGGAAGTAAGCTCAAATATTTCTTTTATTTCTACTACCCCGCTCATCTGTTGATCTTTGGGCTGATAGTAGTATTCCTTTTATGAGTCCCCTTTTCTGAGCTTTTCGGCAGCCTCGGACAGCTTTCTTAATCGGTGATTGACCCCTGATTTTCCTATCGGCTGATCTAATAGCTTTCCCAGTTCTTCAAGCGAAACATACGGATTCTCAAGCCTTACGGATGCTATCTCCTTAAGTCCGTCGGGAAGAGATGCAAATGCTCCGTTATCCATTAAAAGCTTTATATCCTCGATCTGTCTTGATGAAGCATCGGCAAGCTTTCTGGCGTTGGCAGTATCACAGTTGACGGCGCGGTTCACATCGTTTCGCAGTTCCTTTTCTATGCGCAGATTCTCAAGATCCATCAGTGCTACATGTGCACCTACGATATTTAAAAGCTCTGCTATGCTCTCGCTCTCCTTGATGTAAACAACGCTTCTTCCTTTCCTGATCATACTGTGAGCGCTCACATCAAAGTCCGAAAGCAGTTCTATTATCTGCTGTGCCTGAGCCTCGCTCCTGCAGGCAAATTCGCAGTGGTAATTCTTCTTTGGATCGCTTATCGATCCCATGCACATAAACCATGCGGTAAGCGCTGCCCTTCTGCAGCAGCTCATCTTAAGGAGCACCGCTGATACCGTATCACCTATACCCTCAGTCATTTTTACAGAATGAAGTATTTCAAGACGCTTTGTTTCATCCGTTATCTCAAAGCTCTTTACCCCGTACAGTTTAAAAAACAGAGATGCTATCCTTTCCGAAACCTGATCATTTTCAGGCACGACGGAAAGTATCCCGTCACCGAGATTTCCCAAACACGAAATATATGCGGCCGTCTCTGCCAGGAGGCAGTGTCTTGCCGCATTTTCATGACCCAGTATTTCTTTTTTGATATCACCGGTAAATGACATATCAGAGTATCTTCTTTGCAAATGGCAGTCGCCTGATGATCCATGTAGGCACCAGACAGACTGTAAATACGACACCTATCCATAAGAAACAGGGGAATATCCTCATCGGACCTGTTATCTCTCCGAATATCTTTGCCTCGATATTATCAAAGAACTTGATACGATCCAGAACAGCGGGGTGAAAAAGATATACTCCCATAACACAGCCTGAAACCGATCTGATCACTTTCTCCGGAATGCGTCCGAATTTCTTCCCCGAGAATAATACCTTGGCTGTCATGAACATTGCAAAAGCATTGCTTAAGCAGCCCCATGAAAAATAACCTGTGTATAATCTTACACTTTCAGTATAGGTCGTATAGTATTTGGTATTGTATACGATTATTCCCATAACCACGAGATTTACACCCCATACTACGGGAAGCAGCTTTGTCAGCATATCTGTCGACAGCCGCTTGTGAAGGAAATAACCCGCTATGGGATAGATGATTATCGATGTGGTCAGCCACCCGAGAGAAAAGTTTGTATTGAAAATATATCTGCTGTAGAAAATCTTATCCTCAAGCTCGGGAAATACAAAGCTTATGACAAATACGATTATTGTCATGTAAAGGAATTCCTTTACCGTCATATTCTTTGCCATTGCTCTTAAGAACGGCAGACAGATAAGAAAACCCAGATATGTATAAAGGAACCAGAGTGCCGGGATCCTTTCCTTGGCATACAGATCGCCAAAGAAGGTACGGATATCCAGTTTGTCCTTGCCGGCCAGTATATCCGAAAAATAATACATGACCGTTATGATCACAAGCACACATAGCATACGGAGTATGCGTTTTTTGAACACCTGCGAAAGCGTCTCCTCCTTATCCATAAGAAGTGCTCCCGATATCATGAAAAATATAAATGGTCCGCAGTATGCCGCAACCGAAAGCATCATAAAGAAAATATATCCGAAGCTTCCCGCAACACATTCCGCAAACAACTGATAACTGTCTGTCTGCGTATAAAGAACCATAAATATAGAAAGTATCCTCAGGATATCAAAATATACTTCCCTTCTCTCGTGTTTACGCTTCTTTTTCTTTACAGGAACTTCTATCTCTTCTTCCTGATATGCTTCCTGATACTCCACCTGAATGTCATCATCCTCAAGACCTGACTCTACAGTCTGGATCTCTACGTTGGATGTGTCACCCACATGTATTATTATTTTTCCTTTTTTATCGTCACTCATCTGTATATGTTCTAATCCCTATGTCATCAGTCAGCGAAATCACCGAGGAGTATTACCTCGGGTTCAAGACTGACACCATGATCCGCTCTGACTTTTTCCTGCACTTCGCACATAAGTCTGTATATTTCGGATGCGGAAGCCTTTCCCTTATTAACTATAAATCCGCAGTGTTTTTCGGAAACACATGCATCTCCGCATGAAGCACCTCTTAAACCTGAATCTTCTATGAGCTTTCCCGCAAAATACCCTTCGGGACGCTTGAAGGTGCTGCCCGCACTGCCGTATTCAAGAGGCTGCTTTTCCTGCCTCTTTATCTTCAGTTCATCCATCCTCTGCTTTATAAGAGCCTTGTCATCTTCCTTAAGAACAAATGATGCCTCAAGCACCGTTCCCGCATATTCTTTTAAAGAACTGTGGCGGTAGGAAAGATCCAGCTCCTCAGCACTTTTTCTCTGCACAAAGGAATGACCGTCTTTATGGTAAAGTATATCAGCATATTCAAGGATCTGCTTTATCTCGCCACCATAGGCTCCTGCGTTCATATAAACGGCTCCGCCTATGCTTCCCGGTATTCCTGATGCAAACTCAAGCCCGGACAGACCGCAATCGGAGGCATATACAGAAACCCTTACAAGAGGCGCTGCGCTGCCTGCGATCAACCTGTCTCCGTCACGCGAAATATCCTCAAAGGCTTTTCCGAGTCTTATCATAACACCGTCATAGCCTTTATCGGAAACAAGTATATTGCTTCCGTTTCCGAGGATAAAATACTTTTCTCCTGAGGATTCAAGAAACCTGATGAGAGCCGTAAGCTTATCCCTTGTATCTGCAGTCACAAAATAAGCCGCCGGCCCGCCTGCACGAAAAGTACAGTGCGAAGCCATAGGCTCATTCACGCGAACATTTTCACTGCCCGCAAGTCTGTTTAATTCTTCTTCGAGCTTATTCAAGAAAGCACCAGTTTTGCAGCACCATAGATGCCTGCATCATTTCCAAGTTCAGCAAGCGTGAATTTTGCATCAGCGCTTCCGTGGAATACATATTCCCTATAATACTTAACTATATAATCAAACAGCACAGGACCTGCCTTTGAAACTCCTCCGCCTATTACAAAAGCTTCGGGATTGACTGCTGCGGCAACCGAAGCAAGTCCCTTTGCAAGATAATCACCGAACTGTTCGGCAATCTCTATAGCCACCTTATCACCATTCTTTACCGCATCAAATACAGATTTTGCAGAGATATCACCATTCCTTAAAACAGTGGGTGTATCATCTTTTGCAAGTCTTCTGTTTGCAAGACGCGCAATTCCTGTAGCAGATGCATACATCTCGAGGCAGCCATGCTTTCCGCAACCGCAGGTTTCAGGCTCACCGTCAACTATATGGATATGTCCTATTTCACCTGCTGCACCGGTCGATCCTGTAAGGATCTTTCCGTTTATTATTATGCCGCCGCCCACGCCTGTGCCGAGGGTTACCATTACAAGGCTGCTGTAGCCCTTTCCGCCGCCGCGCCACATCTCACCGAGAGCTGCAACATTTGCATCATTTCCGGCTTCAACGATCATTCCGCCAAGAAGCTCGCTTAAGGTATCCTTTATGGAAAATACACCCCAGCCGAGATTCGGTGCCTTATATATCATTCCGGCTCCGTCAACGGGACCGGGCACACCGATGCCCACACCTGTCACATCTGAAGCTTCTATATTTTTCTCAGCCATCTTATTCTTAATGGCTTCAGCGATATCAGGAAGGATAAGTTTTCCCGCATCCTGTTTTCTTGTGGGGATCTCCCACTTGTCCTGTACATTTCCATCGGTATCAAACAGGCCCATCTTTACTGTTGTACCGCCAAGATCTACCCCAAACACATACTTGCCCATATAGCTGTCAGTCCTCCTCGTTTTCTTCTTCTTTTACGGCCATTGAAGCCTGAAGTCTCTTATAAAGTTCTTCCACGGCATTATAACCCATCTTTTTCTGTCTGTGATTAACGGCTGCCGATTCGCATATTACCGCAAGGTTACGTCCCGGTCTTATAGGGATCGTATGACTTACGACCTTGTTGCCAAGATACTCGGTGTACTCCTCTTCAAGACCCATCCTGTCATATTCCTGATCCTTTGACCAGTCCTTTAACTTGATGACAAGGTCTATCTGCTGGTCATCCTTTACGCTCGATACACCGAACATCTGCTTCACATCCACTATGCCTATACCCCTGATCTCGATCAGGTGCTTAGTGACTTCGGGTGCGCTGCCTATCAGCGTATCCTCGGAAACCTTTCTGATAAGAACGGCATCGTCACTTACAAGTCTGTGACCTCGCTTGATAAGCTCTATAGCGGCTTCACTCTTACCGATACCGCTCTCGCCTGTGATAAGCACGCCTTCACCGTATATATCCACAAGAACTCCATGGACCTGAATGCAGGGAGCAAGCTTTGCATTCAGCCATCTGATGACCTCGGCCATGAATGCCGATGTTGCCTTTGATGTGCTGAGTACAGGAATGCCGTATTTGATCGCTGTTTCAAGAAAGAGCGGATCCGGCTCAAGTTCTCTGCAAAAAACAAATGCAGGTGTCGGATGATCAAGTATCTCGTTGTAAATCTTGGTCTTCTGCTCAACAGAAAGAGACTGCATATATGTATGCTCAACGAAACCTACAATCTGCAGACGTGTTGAATCATAATGCTCGAAATAACCCGTCATCTGGATAGCCGGACGGTTTATATCAGGCTGGGTGATCTTTATCTTATCGATATTGATCTCCCCTGTAAGGTTTTTCATCTTGAATTTATCTATAAGACGCTGCAGACTAATACTAGCCATTTATAAACCTCCTGCATTTCAAAATATCTTCTTAATGATACAGCAATTTCAGACATACTTCAATTTGACGCGGCATTGTCGGGACCCAGTATCTCCCATGAATCCTTATCGTAAATATCACCGTGAACGCTATACCAGGAGTCGCTTCCGGTATCAAAAACATCGCCGTTATTTTCAGTAATCACATAATTTTCGGAACCCGTGATCTTTGGATCTGCCTTTTGAGCCTCATCAGCCTCAAGCGGCTTTTTTGTATACGGATTGACTGCCGCATTTACCGCACCCTCTGCTGCCATACGCGGCACATCAGCTATAGTGATAAACTCATCATCCTCTGTCATTTCTGTATTATCAGAATCAAAATCCTTCACAAGAAGAAGAGCCATGAAAGCCTGTGCATCATATCCGTCATCAAGAACCATCGCACCTTCACCGAAACCATGATCGGAAGCAAGAATGATCCTTGTGTTATCCCATACGCCTTCTTTTTTGAGCAGATCAAACCAGTCATTCAGACACATGAAGGCTCTGACTTCCGTATGCCATGAAGACAATCCGTGATATCCTCCGGCATATTCATCATTTGAGGCATGTGAGCGATAGGTATAATCGGGAAGCTGCAATGTCACTACTTCATGAGTCATCTCGTTGTTCATGAGAAGTACACAGCCTTTTTCATCATCACTTATCTCTGTAAGTGCAGGCAGACTCTTCATTGCCGCATAGTTATTTATATAATCCGTGGGTATGTTTGTTACGGACATGTATTTACCTTTGCTGTAAACAAACTTATTAAGTGAAATGGGAAGCGACTTCATCACTTCATACATGAAGAAACGCCAGTTCCTTCCGCCGCCAGAGGCTGTTATCTCGCTCTTTTCTTCTTCCGAAAGAGAGGATATGCACTGGCCGTCATTTATAAATATGCAATCGGTATCATTGATATCCTTAAAAATCTCCTCTGAAGGCACTTCTGAATAACCGGCATATGGCAGGTCACAGACCGTAATGTGATAACCGTTTTCGGAAAACAGTTCCGGAAGGACCTTCAATGATTCATTATGCTTATCCGCAAGTCTTTCGTCACTTCTTTCATTCATTGACTGCGGTGTGTATTCATATCCTCCGAAAAGCTCAGGCGAACCGAAATTGGTATGAGCACCAAAGGAAATTGTCTGCTTATACCATGTGAAATCCTTAAAGCCTTCTTTTAGCTCCGGCCTTTCTTCCATTATATCGGGAACGAAACTTCCTATCGCCCTGTCCAACATGATAACGACAACATTCTTTCCTGTTCTGGAAAGTCTGAATCCCTTAAGCTCCACTGTTTCAGATGAGGCGGATGCAGTCAGGCTCCTGTCGAGTCCTGCCTTAGCAAGATCATTCTTTACCTTCATAACAGAAGAAGCACAGAGTGAAAATGCAGCAAGCGAAAGCGCAACATAGGACAGAAACAGTATGCGCTTGTGTTTGCAGCAAAGATAAACTACAACTGCGGCAAGTATCACGATGCCTGCGATATTTAAAAGCTGTCTTGCAGGAGAGTAATGGATCATCTCGGAATAAAGCAGATCTGTCGAAAGCGTTCCGAAAGTCTTTCCGAATATCATGAAATCCACTGCTATCACAGGCGGTATGGCTGCTGCAGCAATAGTCACATATTTCTTTCCCTTTTCATCTGCTGTGAGATATACAACTCCCCACCAGAAAACAAATATGCCAAGTGCTATGCAGAACTGAACAAGAACCGTATCAAGCGGCATTGTGCCTGTTCCATAATCAACAAATTCAACAGCTGATGATGCCACCAGAGACAGAGGTATGATGCCTCCGAATACCGCAGCGGATAAGATACCTGATATCACCCAAAGCCCCTTTCCCATATCGGGAAGATCGGGCTGTTTTATCTTCTTTCCAAAAAGCAGCTTTGCAAGCGGTATGAGTGTGATGAGAACCACCGCGATTATGAGCACTATGTGTCCGGCATCTGCCTCTTTCCTGTTGGCACCTACTGTCTTAAGGAGAGCACCCGAGCTTAAGGACCAGATCAAAATTGCCGCACCGCATAAAGCAGAAATGATCGAAAGCACCTTCTCCGGATTCTTCACTACTTTTAAGAATACATTCTTAAGCAGTGAAAAAAGATTGTTGAGTGTCCAGTAAAATACCAGGCCCGAAGGACAGGGATAAAGAAAGATCAGGAAAGCTATAGCTATAACATAAGGCTGAAGACGCTCCCTGAATGAAAGTCCTTTTGTGTAGATGACGGATGAAAGCAGATTGAAAACTGTCATAAGAACCGGGAGCACATTAATGGAAAGCGAACCTATGCGCAGCAATCCGTCCGGCTGTGAAAGGTCACTGAATATCCAGAATGATTCTCCGTTAAGTATGGGAAGTGTTGAAAGAAAACGGTATGCGGCTATAAGGAAAGGTATCTGCAGAAGAAGCGAAACCATTCCCTTCATGGGACTTAGAGGCGAATACTTCTGTTCCCTGTAATATACCTGTCTCATCATGAAACGCTCATCACCGGAAAAGTATTTTCCTATATGATCGATCCAGGGTTTCATCTTCTCCTGTCTGATACGTTCCTCCTCCTGCATCGCATCCGCTCTTTTATACAAAGGAAGACAGAGAAGATTCACCGCAGCACTTACTGCTATTATTGAAACTCCCGCATTGTATGTCATAAGCCATACGGTCGAAAAAATAAGCTGTATAAGATACTGTACAGGAAGAATGATTATATTATAAAGAACGCTGCCCATAATATTCCTTAAGCCTTTCACCTAGTATTTCAGAATACTTTACCGCACCTTCCGAATTCAAATGGAGGTCATGATTAAAAAAGTATTCCGCAGGCAGTGTGTAATCTTCAAAACCGCCAAGAACAGGGGCATTAACTGCTGCCTCCACATCTGCATCAAAACTTTTAAACATCTCATCCGACTGCTGCCATGATTCTTCAACAGTGGGAGAATATGTTATAAGAAATTCCACATCATTTTCAGCACACCATTTTTCAAATTCATTCAGAGCTTCAATACTTCCCTCTTCAACCTCATCTATTCTGATCACATCATTATGGGATTCATTGAAACTCATCTCGCTGCCTATACGTTCAACCGTCATATTCCCGTTTTCATCAAAGGAGCTGATATTGTAGACCGGCTGCTTCTTTGAAAACTTTTCCAGAAGCTTATTGGACACGGGACTTACAATGAAAGCATAAAACTTTCTCCAAGTAAGATATGACTTCGGAAGACTTCCATCTCTCCATTTCCAAAACGCAAAAAGCTTTTCCTTATCAGGCTCAAGTGCTGCCGAAACCGAGATAAGATCGGTATTTACGGGATTTGATTCGCCCAACATATAAACAACCGTATCACCAGGCTTTGCTGTCTCTTCAAGTACATGAATAAGATACGGCACGCCTATTGCAGCTTCTATTCCCAGTATCTGCGCCTTTCTTCCGTCTCCGACTGTTGTCTCGAGTGTCTTTGTATCTATTCCGAAAGGTACATAAGAAGAACCGAAGACTATTATCTCCGGATCTCTGTCTTCATCCTCAAGAGCATATATCTGTCTTAACAGCGCGCGCTGATAGGAGCTTGCGTATGCTTCGGGACCGCGGTCATATTCCCAGAAATACCAGAAGATAAACTTCCAGACTCCGAACGCCATCAAGCCGATAAGCGCGACCTTAACCACGAACCTTATAAAACTTTTTAATGTCTTAGAGTCCTTCATACTGCAAATTGCTATTATACCCTACTTCCTGAAGAAATCATATATACTCTGAGCCGTGTTGCGGGGAAGACCGCCTTTTTCCATAAGAGTTTCCACATCAGCTTCCTTTATATCGGATAACGAAGCAAAAGCTCTCATCAGATCCAATCTCCTCTTAGGTCCTACTCCGGGTATATCATCAAGAACGGAATGAACCTGTTCCTTAGTGCGTAACGACCTGTGATACTCTATCGCAAATCTGTGTACTTCATCCTGTATCCTTGTGAGCAGCTTGAAAGCCTCACTATCCTTATCTATAGGAATCTCCGTATTATTGAAATAGAGTCCTCTTGTCCTGTGATGATCATCCTTTACCATTCCGCATACAGGTATGTGCAGATTCAGGCTTTCAAGCACACCGAGTGCAATGTTTACCTGTCCTCTGCCGCCGTCCATCAGGATAATATCGGGGAAGCGGTCAAAATGACCATCCGTCCTGTTCTCTCTTATTTCTTTAAGTCCGTGCTCGAATCGTCTCGTGAGCACTTCCTTCATGCTTGCATAATCATCAGGACCTTCAACAGTTTTTATCCTGAATTTTCTGTAGTCGCTCTTCTTCGGCTTTCCTTTTTCATATACTACCATCGAAGCAACATTCTCATATCCGCTTATATTGGATATATCAAAGGATTCCATCCTGTCGAGCCCATCCATCCCAAGCAGTTCTTCAAGCTCACGCACAGCGCCTATTGTACGGCCTTCCTCCCTGCGAATCTTTTCTCTGTCCTTTGTAAGGACAAGCTTTGCATTGTTTGCAGCAAGCTCCACTAGCTTCTCTTTCTGACCAGCCTTCGGAGCTTTTAAGTAAACACGGCTTCCTCTCTTTCCGCTAAGCCACTGCTCTATGATCTCTGTCTCGCTGCTCTCGATCGGAAGAAATATCTCTCTTGGAATAAAAGGAGTACCGGCATAAAACTGTTTTATAAAGCTCGTTAATATGCTCTCCTCGCTCTCTTCCTCGGAATGCTTCATATAGTAGTGCTCTCGGCCGGTCATCCTTCCTCCGCGTACAAAGAAAACCTGCACCACGGCATCTTCCTTATCACGTGCAAGGGCTATCACATCCTTGTCTTCGAGCTTCATATCTTCTATCTTCTGTTTCTGTGCAATGCTCTGCACTTTTGCCAGAAGATCCCTGACAGATGCTGCTTCTTCAAACTCCATTGCCTCGGAAGCGGCTTCCATCTTGTTCTGTAGACGCTTTATCACCGGAGCATAATTTCCATTCAGAAAATCTATGGCACCTGAAAGCCTCTGCCTGTACTGTTCTTCACTCTCTCTGTCTTTTATGCAGGGACCGCAGCATTTCCCAATATGATAATTCAGACACGGCCTCTCTTTTCCAATATCCTGAGGAAGTTTTCTGGAGCAGTCACGCAGACCGTACAGTCTGTTTATGAGTTCTATAGTGCTGCGCACAGCGTCCGCACTTGTATAAGGTCCGAAATATCTGGCCTTGTCTTTTTTCATCTGTCTGGAAAACATGATGCGCGGATATGGCTCATTCACAGTGACGCGTATGTAAGGATATGTCTTATCATCGCGGAGCATGGTATTGTATTTGGGCTCATGCTCTTTTATCAGGTTGTTCTCGAGGACAAGAGCCTCAAGTTCAGAATCCGTAATGATATATTCGAAACGACGGATAAGGCTGACCATGCGGTCGATCTTGGGACCTCTGCCAATGTTCGCTCTGAAATAGGAGCGCACACGGTTACTTAGGTTTACGGCCTTTCCGATATAGATGATGGTATCATCTTCATCGCGCATGATATAAACCCCCGGTGAACCGGGCAGCTTTTTCAATTCTTCCGTAACATTAAAACCGCCGGGCAGTATGCGGTCGGGAGCTTTCTCCCTGACTTTTTCCTGCCCGGAGGTATCAGTTGTTATTTCCGTCGTCTTCTGATTTTTCATGATATGAGCGTTTCTTTAATTCTGCTGCAAAACTTTCCTCCTCGCTCATCTCCTTTTCTTCGTTCTGTGCTTCATCATCTGAAGAAGATTTATTATCCGAAGCAGGTGGAGCGGGAGCCACTGCAGGAGGAACAGGCGGTGTCTGCGGCAGAGGTCCTTCCTTTAAAGGAGGATAAATATCTGTCCTTAAGGATGTGGGCTGCGTGGCAGGAGAAAGCTGTTCCTCTCTCTTCTTCTGTTCTTCCCTCTCACTCCTCATCTTGGCAAGACTTTCTTCACCCCTGTTTTTTTCGGGCATAGGCAGTCCCTTTTCCCTACAGAAGATTTCCATGAACTCATGGCCGGTGATGTTTTCCTTCTCGATCAGATATGCAGCTATCTTATCAAGTACATCCCTGTTTTCCTTGAGCATCCTCTTTGCTTCCTTATAGCTTTCCTTGAGGATCTTCATCACTTCTTCATCAACAGCAGCTGCTGTCTCATCAGAACAGTTAAGAGTTGTAGACTGGTTAAGGTATTGATTGTCCAAGCTCTCTATCTGCATCATACCGAAGCGTTTGCTCATACCGAAACGTGTGACCATAGCTCTGGCAATCCTTGTTGCCTTTTCAATATCATTGGCTGCACCGGTCGTGATAGTATCAAATACTATATCTTCCGCAGCACGACCTCCCAGTATGCTTACAAGCTCTGCCCTGAGTTCCTTCTCGGTCTGCATGAACTTCTCTTCCTCGGGATATGAAAGCACATATCCAAGCGTTCCCTGGGTACGTGGAATGATGGTGATCTTCTGGACAGGTTCGGTATGCTTCTGAAGCGCATGGATAAGAGCATGTCCTGTCTCATGATAGGAAACAACCTGCCTCTCCTTCTTTGAAAGTATGCGGTCCTTCTTTTCCTTACCCATACTAACCAGCTCGACCGCATCAAGCATATCCTTCTGGCTTACATATTCTCTGCCGCGCTTTACCGCAAGGATCGCAGCTTCATTTATCATGTTTGCAAGATCGGCACCTACAGCGCCTACAGTTGCAAGAGCGATGGCATCCAGATCAACAGTCTGATCCAGAAGCACATCTTTTGAATGAACTTTAAGTATCTCGACACGTCCTTTAAGATCGGGCTCCTCAACAATGATACGTCTGTCAAAACGTCCGGGTCTTAAAAGAGCTTTATCAAGGACTTCAGGTCTGTTGGTCGCTGCAAGAATTATGATACCCTTATTTGGATCGAAACCATCCATCTCTGAAAGCAGCTGATTAAGTGTCTGCTCCCGCTCTGTATCACTGCCGAACTTTGCATCACGGCTGCGTCCTATGGCATCTATCTCATCGATGAAAATTATGCATGGAGCATTTTTTTCTGCTTCATGGAAAAGATCTCTTACTCGCGATGCACCGACACCTACATAAATCTCAACGAAATCCGAACCGGAAAGGAAGAAGAATGGTACACCCGCCTCACCGGCAACAGCCTTTGCAAGAAGTGTCTTACCGGTTCCGGGAGGTCCTACAAGAAGTCCGCCCTTGGGTATCTTTGCACCGATCTTGGCATATTTTGTGGGATTATGAAGGAAATCAACTATCTCAACCAGTGATTCCTTTGCCTCATCTTCACCTGCAACATCTTTGAAAGTAATACCTGTCTCTTTTCCTTCATACAACTTTGCATTTGACTTGCCTACACTAAAACCGAAGCCTCCGGATTTGCCGAGTCTGTTAAAGATGAATCCCATAGCGATCCAGATAATGACAAGCGGCAATACGTATGTAAGCAGTATGTTTATAAGAAGGCTCGATCCGTTCTCAACTTTGCTCTTTACTTCCACTCCTGCCCTGAGCATACGATCCGTTACCGTAGTTGAATCTTCTGCAAGTCCTGTGAAATAGGTCTTCCCATTATGATTTCCGGAATCCTTCTTATCACCCTTGGCCGTTATTATCACGCGGTCACCTTCGATAGAAACCTTTTCTACCTCGCCGTCTTTGACCATCTGAATGAATTTATCATAAGTGATCTCTTCACTCTGTGCTGAAGTGCGTCCCACAAAATAACTTATGAGGAGCAATGCAAGGAAGGTAACGATGACAAACACCATAATGCTGGGTGAATGTCCTCCGTTATCATTACTGCTTCCATTATTGTTATTGTCGTTATTTCCGTTCTGATTTCCTTTGCCGCCGTTACCGTCATGCATTCTCAGCGGCTTTTTCAAGTCAGGCTTCATCATAGTCTTTCCTCCGTTATACGCCGTTAAAAACCACAGTTCTTAAAACATCTTCATACTGCTCTGCGGTTTTTTCCCAGCTGAAGCGCTTTACATTTTGCTTTCCGAGTCTTATAAGTTCTTTGCTTTTTTCCTTATCTTCAAGTATGCTGCACATTGCAGCTGCCGCTCCTTCCGTATCGAAAGGTTCAACCGTAACTGCTGCATTTCCCGTAACTTCTGGAAGCGATGCAGCATTCGAGCATACGACAGGCACTCCTGCCTGCATAGCTTCAAGCGGCGGAAATCCGAAGCCCTCCGTTTCCGATAGAAACAGAAACAGCTTTGCTCCGGCTACCATACCATTAAGTTCATCATCAGATTCTATATATCTGTAGCATTCGATATCGGCCCTAGCCTTATCATCCTTCAGATTATCATTTAAAAATGCATCATCTATGCCTACTATCTTAAGAGGAAGCGGAGTCCCGGAATCAGCATCACAAAGAGCATGGTATCTGCTGTAGGCTTCCAGTATGCCGCGTGCATTCTTATGCGGAAGCATAGATGTTTCGGCAATTATATAATCGCTCTCTTCATTGCACCTGAAAGCAGGACTTTCTTCCATCCCGTGGTATATAACACTTATCTTATCCGGATCCGTTCCGAAGCGGTTTACTATATCATTCTTTGAAAAATCCGAAACAGTGATGATATGTGATGCCGTACGTGCAGACTGTTCCAGTCTTCTGCATATATACTCATTCTGCACCCTGCCGAGGGCTTTAGGATAGTGATCCTTATAATAGAGCGGGATCAGATCGTGTATCAACACTATATCCTTCACCGGATGAGATGCAGCCGCAAACCCTCTCGGAAACAACACTGCATCTGCATTCAGTTTTTTAACTGCAGGATTTACAAGTGACAGTTCCCAGATAAGAGCATGAGCTTTTGAAGTGGGATCATACTTTGTCACAGGTATAAAGCGCATGCCCGGAATATCAAAATCAACTGCATTATAAGTATTTCCCAGAATGATATATTCCAGATCATCATGAGGCCTTGCAGCAAGGTATTTCAGAATACCTTTAACACAATTATATATTCCTATGCTTTTTCCCTGACCTTTGACCAGTTTGAAGCAATCAATGACTATACGCTTTTTCATTTAACCCTTTCAGCCATGGTAAAGTTTCTTTGTCTGGTAATGAGGCTCGCAGGTAAGGTTCACTCCGAGCTTTCTGAAAGTATTTGTATCAACAGATGAAAGCATTACGCTCGTGTGCACATCCGTACCTTTGAGATTCTTAAGCTGTTCCATTGCATGTCTTGCCTTTTCATCGGTAGCGGCGCATACGGAAAGAGCTATAAGTATCTCATCTGTATGAAGGCGGGGATTGTGTCCGCCAAGATAATCAACCTTTAATGTCTGTATCGGTTCTATGACTTCCGGAGATATAAGCTTCACTTCATCATCAATACCCGCAAGACTCTTGAGTGCATTAAGCAGGAGTGCTGAAGAAGCTCCGAGAAGATCAGAAGTCTTTCCTGTTACGATAGTTCCGTCAGGAAGCTCCATGGCTGCTGCGGGACCACCGGTCATCTCAGCCTTTAACAGTGCAGATCCCACAACAGGTCTGTCTTCTATCGAGATACCTGCCTGCTTCATAAGAAGCTCTATCTTTGTAACCTGATTTTCATCTGCCATACCCTGTCTCTTTAAGCACAGAGTATTGTAATAACGTCTTATGATCTCGGCCTTTGCTGCTGCCATTACCGCTTCATCATCGATGATGGCCTTGCCTGCCATATTTACACCCATATCAGTGGGAGACTTGTAAGGAGACTCTCCCATGATCTGATCAAACATTGCATTCAGAACAGGGAATACCTCAACATCTCTGTTGTAATTTATGGTTGTCTCTCCGTACGCTTCAAGATGGAACGGATCGATCATATTCACATCATTAAGATCCGCAGTTGCTGCTTCATATGCAAGATTCACAGGATGCTTAAGCGGAATATTCCAGATAGGGAATGTCTCATATTTAGCATAACCGGCCTTTACGCCTCTCTTATACTCATGATAAAGCTGTGAAAGACAGGTTGCCATCTTTCCCGAGCCGGGTCCGGGTGCCGTTACAACGATAAGTGATCTGGATGTTTCTATATAATCATTCTTTCCAAAACCCTCATCACTTACGATAAAAGGTATATTTGCAGGATATCCCGGGATCACATAATGACGGTATACCTTTATGCCAAGAGCCTCAAGTTTTTTCTGATAAGCAACCGCAGCAGGCTGTGCAGAAAACTGTGTAAGTACAACACTTCCTACATACAGACCGTATTCACGGAAGGCGTCGATAAGACGGAGCACGTCCATATCATAGGTTATTCCCAGATCGCCTCTGACCTTGTTCTTTTCTATATCTCCGGAATTGATGACGATGACTATCTCCGCATCATCCTTCATCTTGCTTAACATCCTTATCTTTGAATCCGGCTGAAAACCGGGAAGTACACGGGATGCATGATAATCATCAAAAAGCTTTCCGCCAAACTCCAGATAGAGCTTTCCGCCGAAGAACTTTATCCTCTCCTGTATCCTTTCTGACTGAAGTTTAAGATACTTTTCGTTGTCAAAACCCATCCTGCTCATAATCGCCTCCATTGTTGGTTCTAAAGCAGCGGACTTGTAAGTTTGAATATCCACTGCATGATCTTCTGTGAAACAGGCCTGTTACGCCACTGTTCATATGTAATCTCTTCGCTCTTTTCAAGCGAAGCGCATATATTATCCTTTACGCTTTGCACCACATTGGAACGGCAGAAGAAGACTCCGTTCTCATGATGTGTGTGCATACTGCGGAAATCAAGATTTATGGTACCGCATATCGCGCATTCATCATCCGACACCACATCCTTTTCATGGATGAATCCGGGCTGATATTCGTATATCCTTACTCCGCCCTTAAGAAGCTTTCCGTAGTTGGATATGTTTACCATGTAAACATACCATTTATCATAGATATGCGGAGTGATTATCCTGACATCAACTCCACTCTTTGCAGCATCTATAAGATTATCCGACATCCTTGTATCAAGTACAAGATAAGGAGTCGTTATATATATATAATCTCTGGCCTTGGAGATCATACGCATGTAAGCACCTTCAACGGGATTGTACGGCGCCTTGTGCGGACCACCCGAAAACGGCTGTATAAAACCCTGGTCATCCACTTCCCATAAAGGCCTGAAGCGGTCGATATCCTCAACGATTTTGCCGGTACTGTCTTCCCACATCATTATAAAGATATTGGTAAGTGACCAGACAGCCTCTCCTTCAAGACGGACCATTGAATCTTTCCATTCCGATCCGCCGAAACGTTTTATATAATTCACATATTCATCAGCCAGATTGCATCCACCGGTATAACCTATGGTGCCGTCAACTACCATTATCTTCTGATGATTCCTGTAGTTAAAGTTGATCGAGGTGATACGTCGGTTGATGGGATTGAATAATTCAAACTTTATCCCCTTTGCCTTCATGGCTTTCTTCATTGCCACCGTGTCCATGAAAATGCTTCCGAAATCATCTATCAGGACCCTGACATCTACACCTTTTTCAGCTTTTTCAATGAGCACTTCCTCAATATCGCGCCACCATTTACCGTCATATACTATGAAAAACTCCAGAAAAATACTCTGTTTGGCGCTTTTCAGATCTTTCAGGAAATCCTCTGCCATTTCGGCATTTCCGATAGGATAATATTTCGCCTTGGTATGCTGGTATATCGGAAAGCCTTCTTTATCAAGGAACCTTGCGATCTGGATCTTGTTGGGATGAACCTGTGCAAGTTCTTCCAGCTGCCATTTATTATCCGGAAGTCTCTCCAGTGCCGCTGCCTCACGTTTCCTTAGGCCTGAGTTCACAACAAAATCTTTTCGTATACTTCCCCAGAAGAAGTACAGTATAAAGCCAAAGCCCGGAAGCACTAAAAGTATCACTACCCAGAACATCTGATTATATGCTTCACTGTTTACAAGGCCAAATACTATCGCAACGGAAAGAAGCTCGACAACAAAATAAACTTTCAGACCGTCAGTCTGCATCCAGTATGAAAGACCGGCTATAAAGGCTATCTGTAGTATCAGAACAAAAATAACGGATGCAGCCCGAATGATCCCGTGATACTTCGCACGTCTTCTGTCAAAATGCTGCACCCTATCCTTTAAACTACCTGTTTTTACCTCTTTCTCTGCCTCAGGCATATACTAGACTATCCTGTTCCTCGATTCTTTATTCAAAAAAGCTTTTATGTTCTCAGCACATTCAGCCACACATCTTATCCTGGCTTCCGTGCTCGCCCATGCCATATGCGGGGTGATCACAAGTACATTACTGTCTTTGATCTTCATCAGAGGATTATCGGATGATATCGGTTCCTCCTCCATCACATCAAGTCCTGCAGCTGCTATTTCCTTACTTTCAAGTGCTGCCGCAAGATCCGCATTATTGACAACTTTTCCTCTGGCAACATTTATGAGTATTGCAGAGGGCTTCATTATTGAAAGAGCCCTGCTGTCCATCAGATACTTTGTTTTCTCATTGAGCGGGCAGTGAAGCGATACGAAATCGGACTGTGCAAGGAGAGTTTCAAAATCCACCTTTTCATATCCGTCGACCACATGGTTTCCGCCCGTTGAATAATATATTACCCTGCAGCCGAATGCCCTTGCTACCTCTGCCACGCGTCTGCCTATAGTACCCATTCCCACGATACCCCAGGTCTTTCCGGAAAGCTCGGTGAAATGCTTTGAATAATTGGTAAAAAGCGGCTGCGCAGAATACGCTCCGCTTTTTACATATTCATCATAATAGGGCAGATGCTCAAGAAGATAAAAACAAAGAGCAAATGTATGCTGCACAACTGCTTCAGTTGAATAGCCGCTTACATTGCATACGGCTATCCCTCTGTTTTTGCAGTATTCGGTATCTATATTGTCATAACCTGTTGCAAACTCGCAGATGATCTTTACATTAGCCGCATCCTTCAGAGTAGACTCATTAAGAGGCAGTTTATTTGCGATGACTATATCTGCATCTGCGACACGTTCGGCCACAGTCTCCGGGGTTGTATCCGTATACTCTGTCACATCACCGAAAGCTTTTATCGTTGCCATCGAAACATCGGCACCTACACTGTTTCGCTCAAGTATGACAATCTTCATTATCAGAGCCTCTTCATAAGCTCATCTCTCTGAGCTTCATAGCCGGGACGGCCAAGAAGAGCGAACATGTTCTTCTTGTAAGATTCAACACCGGGCTGATTGAAAGGATTAACACCAAGGATGTATCCGCTTACTCCGCATGCGAATTCGAAGAAGTAGAAGAGCTCGCCGAGATAGAATTCATTAACCTCGGGAACCTTTATCATAAGGTTGGGAACCTGTCCGTCTGTATGAGCAAGGATGGTTCCGTTCATAGCACTCTTGTTTACGAAATCAACTGTCTTACCTGTGAGGTAGTTAAGTCCGTCAAGATCAACGGGCTCCTCTTCAATAGTAAGCTCAACCCTCGGAGTCTCTATATTGATAACTGTCTCAAACATGATGCGGGCGCCGTCCTGAATGTACTGACCCATTGAGTGAAGATCTGTTGTAAGATCAACGCTTGCAGGGAAAATACCTCTCTGGTCCTTACCCTCTGACTCACCGTAGAGCTGCTTCCACCACTCTGATACAAAATGTACCGAAGGCTCATAGTTTGCAAGGATCTCTACTGACTTGCCCTTTCTTAAAAGGATGTTTCTGATAGCAGCATACTTAACTGCATCATTATCCTCGAAGCTGCTCTCAAGAGCTGCCTTTCTGCCTGCTGCAGCACCTTCCATAAGCTTATCGATATCTGCTCCTGATACAGCAATGGGAAGAAGACCTACTGCTGTAAGTACTGAAAATCTTCCGCCGATATCATCAGGAACCACAAAGCTCTCAAAACCTTCCTCATTTGCAAGATTCTTTAATGATCCCTTTGCCTTGTCAGTTGTAGCATAGATCCTCTTTGCTGCTTCAGCCTTTCCATACTTTTCCTCAAGCTTCTTTCTGAGGATACGGAATGCAATGGCCGGCTCCGTTGTTGTTCCTGACTTTGAGATCATGTTGAGTGAGAAATCTCTGTCTCCGATCACATCAAGAAGATGTGCAAGATATGTTGAGCTGATAGAATTTCCTACGAAATAGATCTCGGGAGTCTTTCTCTGCTCCTTGTCTAATACATTGTAGAAGCTGTGTCTTAAATATTCGATGGCAGCTCTTGCACCGAGGTATGAGCCACCGATACCGATAACAACAAGCACATCCGAATCGCTCTGGATCTTTGCAGCCGCTTTCTTTATGCGTGCAAATTCGTCCTTATCATAATTAACAGGGAGATCGATCCAGCCTAAGAAATCATTGCCTGCGCCCTTCTTTGATACAAGAAGCTCCTTGGCATCTTCGGCAATCTTCTTCATGTTCTCCATTTCATGATCCTTGATAAACGGAGCTGCTTTTGAATAATCGAATGTAACCTTGCTCATTTCATTTTCTCCTTTGAAATATACTATTTGTGGTGGTTTTGCCTGCAGATGATACGGGCCATTTCCACCAAAAACTATCCCATAAACGGATAGATTATACCATTGTTTGCACATGATTTCCAATTGTGCTAATATATCCCCGTTTTGCGGCGAGGTTACATAAATTAATGAAACGATTCCTTCGAGGCGCAGGATGGTTTGCCGCATTCCTTTTAACAACACTTGCAGCCATCATCCTGGCTCTATATCTGATAATGTGGTTATTCGTGAACGGCCCTTCTCCGTCAGCCAAAAAAACCTTTGTGGCTACGATGCTTGAAACGGGAGGGCTTAAGTTTGTCATATCCTGGTATCTGACAGATGAAGAAGTTCTGGAAATCACTGACCGCAATGACGACGGCTCAGAAAACATACCTGTAGTCAATCTGAATCTTGAAACTGACGCTTCTGCGGACAGCATATCCCCAAACATACCTGCTGTATCTGAAGAGATAGACAAAGCACTTGCTGAAGACCCTGACGGGGACGGCTTTGTTCTGCTGCCCATAAAGGCTCATACTTTTGCAGCAAACCTTCTTATAATCAAAGACCCTTCATGTGTAAAGCTCTCAAGTTCATATCCCTGGTCGGGCCCTGAACGGGATAAAAACGGCCTCACTGTCGGCGAACACTGCATTCAGTCCGGAGCTTTCGCAGGCATAAATGCCGGTGAATATGTTACTTCAGGCACCAACTGGGGGGGACTTCCCGTGGGTGTTGTAGTGGAAGACGGCAAGATACTCTTTAACGGGCCTTCCTATGGCGATGTAATGGTCGGTTTTGACAAAGATAACAAGCTGATCGTAAAGGAACTGGGCGGAATGGGTGCCGGTGGCTTTGAAGCCTATGTGAAGGAACACGGCATAAGGGATGCAGCATCCTTTAAGGACATATCAGGCGGAAACATCAATCATTTCACAAAACTCATAATAGACGGAGAACCTGTTACCCTCGGAGGAAGAGGTGCCGGGGCAAATCCCAGGACCGCCATCGGTCAATGTGCCGACGGCACGGTTCTTTTCCTCTGCACAGACGGAAGAGGCACAGGCGGACATCTGGGTGCCACAGGTGAAGACCTTATCAATGTAATGATGAAATACGGTGCAGTTACTGCTGCCAACCTGGACGGAGGCAGTTCATCATCTCTTTATTTTGACGGAGACTATTCCATCACATCAACCCACATGAGATATGCAGACACCTCAAGGCGCGTACCCACTGCCTTTGTAGCTGTAAAGAAGGAGGATTCCGGTGAGTAGACAGGATATCGAAAAAAAGAATTCTCCGATAAAGACCGTATATCTGAGCTATACCGTGCTGCTTATCGTTCTGGTATTCCTTCTGGTGCTGCATGCGAGGAAAAGTCTGATACAGTATGAGGCTTCACAGCCTGAGCGGATAATGGAACAGATAACGGCATCACTTCACGCTTCGGGCCTGAAAACAGAAATTGCAGCAGCAGACACCGACTACATGGAAGAAGTGATCAAAGGCTTTTCCATTCCTGTTGAAAAAAGCATTTCCTGCAATGAATACGAGACAGACTCTGAATACATTTCAAACCTTAACTCTGCTCTCACTGCAGAAAATGCAGATATAAAGTACACAATGACAGGCGAGGATTACAGTGACGGCTCGTTTACATATGCCTTCTCTGTTAACGGTAAACACTTTGCCGATGCAAAACTAATCCCGGGTGACAGTTATTCAAGACTTATATTCCTTAAGATAACCGAATGGAAACCGGTAAACCTTTATGTTGAGAGAAATGATGACAGACATTCTGTCACGGTTTCCATGCCCCAGGGTATGACTGCTTACATAAACGGAAAAGAAATCTCAAAAGATCACATTACTGCAAGCGTATCCATGCCCGAACTTGATTACTGCAGGAAATATACCGAGATCCCCGAGATAGTTACTATGGAGGTTCCGGGCTTTATGGATACACCTTCCGTAAGTATATGCAACGCTTCGGGTGAAATAATAAACTGTGAAGCTTCAGATGACGGGAATGGAAATCTCTCATTTGAAACAGGCTATGAAACACCGGCTATGCCGGAAGACCTGAAGGAAAAGGTTCTTGATATGGCACATACTTATTCCCTTTTCTTTACAAGAGACCTTCCAGGCGCAGTAGCGAGCATAGATCCCATAAGGCCGCTTTTCCCCGAAGATTCCGAATATCTGAAACTTGCGGAAACCTATAGAAGACAGGACATGGAGATCATTGTCGCTCATACGGGCACATCCTTTATATCAGACAGTGTTTCCGAATATACGGTTTATTCCAAAGACTGTTTTTCATGCAGGATATCTTTCACAAAGACAATGAACATGTATGGTCAGGAAATAAAGGATGATACTGACAATACATATTACTTTGTACGTATAGACAATGAATGGAAGATCGCGGATATAGAATGAGAACGAAAAAAATAATTTACAGAATACTTACGATCATACTTCTTGCCGCTCAGGCTGCAGGCTTGTGCCCTGCGGGAGCATTTGCAAATGAGGATGCGCCCGGGCAGACTTCCGCAACCGAAGCCAAAAAAGATCAGATCCAGGCAGATTCCATACTGCCTTTATCCGGTGTTGCTTCAGACACGGAAGCACCTTTTACATTATCCGAAGAACCTGACGTAACTGTCTTTTCCAACGGAAACGTAAGATATGCACTTGGAGGAAACAGATATTCAGAGAAAGATGCATCCTTAAATTCCATTAAAGATCAAAGTGTGTCACTTGATGAATTAAGGATAGACTTAAACAATCCTTCACAAAGCATTGACCGTTACAAGACAGCCAGCGGAAATGTGACTTTTGACGGAAACACCTATCCCATGAAGATAAGAGGCCGCGGTAACACCAGCTGGTGGTATTTCCCGCAGAAGGCATATCTGCTGAATCTCGAGGATCCCGTATCCATTCTCGGATGGACGCCTGCAGAAAAATACGCACTCATACCGTGCTACATAGACCGCTCTTTCATACGCAATCCTGTCTCAATGGATATGTCACGCGTATTGGATAATCTTGACTATACACCAAAGCAGGTACCGGTAAATGTATATATAAACGGTGACTACAGGGGGATATATATACTTTCGGAACATATCGATATGGGCCCCGACAAAGTGGACCTGTTTCCCAAAGGACCTGTTCTTTCAGGTGAGGAACCGGTTTCCGATAATATGGTATCCAAGTATGATGAGGTACCTTTCTTTTTGGAATGCGGCGGAGACTTAAGAGTCCCTCACACCTATGCAAAAGATTACTACCAGGCAGCGCATACACCGCAGCTTTTCCTTCACTATCCCGAACCGGAAAAACAGAATTCAGAAGAATTTACTTACGTAAAAGATTATATCGATGCGACAGACAAAGCGATCGTCGCAGGTGAGGGATATGATCAGTATATTGACGCGGATTCCTTCGTGGACTGGTTCATCATAATGGAAATGACCTGCAACACGGACTCCGCCTTATGGCGAAGCACCTTTATGTACAAGCCTTTTGGAGAGAAACTGAAACTCTGTCCCGTATGGGATTTTGACAGAGCCTACGGAAACTTCTCTTATGACAACACCTCATATGCATACTGGGCATCAGCCGAGCAGGTTTATGACAGGGCACAGGGACATTGGATGTCCTATCTTTATAAATCGGATGATTTCATGCTGAAGGTCCAAAAACGCTGGGACGAGAAAAAGATAGATCTGATGGAAGCTGCATATTCTTCCATCAGCAGAAACCGCGCGCTCGTTGAATCATCACGCGCACAGAATGACAGAAGATGGGGAACCTACAGCAACGTTAATTCCGCCGACACTGTAAAACGCTTCATAGAAAAGAGATACAACTGGATAGATACAAGTATACACATGGAGGATTTCAACAGACATGCTCCCGCATATACCGTAAGCGACACTCCCATGCCATCAGACGATATCATGGTGCCTGTTGATCCTGCCCTTATACAGCAGCTGCTTCAGGATCCCAATACCGCTGCGGCACTGGCAGCCGGCCAGCCTACCGAGTTCAATAGCATGTATCACATTAAAATACAGTCTGATATCGCTGATCATATTTCCGGATTACGTTCTGAAGTTAGTTCTACAATAAGTGCAGATACGGCTGATGCCGCTTCAGAAGAAAACAGTGCAGATGAGATATATACCGTCAGCGATAACATGACTGTGAAGGTTTCAAAATTTGACAGAAAAGAATATGAAGACATTGAAAAAGCAATTAACCTCCACCTTTCCGAAGGTTCACTTGTATGTTCATGTTCTGACAATGAAGTAAATATAGAAGATTGCATAAATGTTGAAGATAACGTTATCACCATAAAACAGGGCGGAATATATGTTATATCCGGAACCATGAGAAAAGGAAGCATAAAAGTTGACGGACCCGATAACAAAAAGGTCAGGATCATTCTTGACAATGCCTTTATAGCTTCCGATTTCAGTGCCCCTCTTGATATTGAAAAAGCTGACAAAGCGTCCGTCATTGCAAAAGAAGGCACCCAAAATTACCTTATCAAAACAGGCGAGTACACTTATGAAAACAGATCAGAAAAGCCCACTGCCTGCCTGTTTTCACGCTGCGACCTGACTCTGGGCGGAAGCGGAAGCCTTACCGTAAAGACTGAATGCGGTAATGGTATAGGAACAAAAGATGATCTGAAGATCATGAAAGGAAACATCCATATTCAATCCGTAAAGAACGGACTTAAGGGAAATGACAGCGTAAGCATCTTCGGCGGAACCATAAGAGTCCGCGCAGGAAAGGATGCAGTAAAAAGTGATAAGGAAGACAAAGAAGGAAAAGGGTTCATCTTTATAAACAATGGAAATATGGCTTTCATTGCAGGTGATGATATATTAGAAAGCCCGTCTGCACTGGTAGTGCGAGGCGGGCAGATGAATAATTATTTTGGTGGAAAAGAATTTAACTGTAACGGTTATACAGAAGTTACCAAAGCAGATCAGTAAACCGCGTCTCCCATATCAAAGGATCCCTGAAGAGTGTAGATATCAAGCGCATCAAGAAGGTCGTTTGCAGAGCGGATATCCGCATTCTTTATATCATCCTTCTTTACCTTAAATACTGCAGGACAATCCTTGTAGATCGACACCACATTATCAGAAAATACCGCATCACCTTCCATAAGATCTATCATAACGAATGGAGTGAACACATCGCTGCTTACTGTCACCTGATATTCATCTTCGGTCTCATCAACTGCAAGTTCAATATTTGCCTCCTTAAGACCAAGTGATTTGTAAGGAACAAATACCGCAGTCTCTTTCTGAGATGTTCCGTTTGAAAAATCAAAATCAACACTTATAAATACATCACGAATGAAATTGTCTTCCATCTGACGTTCAAAGTCTCTGGGCTTAAGCTTAAGAGCTGTCTCGGGCTTGAGCTTCACATCTTCAAGATAGTGCGTGATCTCCTTACCGTCCATGCTCCTTAAAGAAACCCTGACTTTGACTGAGATCATATCAAGCGTATCATTAACAACATACGGCTGTACTACCGTGCCGTTTACCTCAACACTTCCGGCAATCGGCGCATAGAATCTGCGTGCCATGTAATGAAGGGCTTTCCATCTTCCGTAATAATCCACGGATGACCATGATACCGAAGGATAGGTATCATTTAACTGCCAGTAAAGCGTGCCCATGCACCTGTCTCTGTTCTGACGCATATGTTCAACGCAGGTCTTTACTGCAAGGCCCTGCATGATCTGACTGATATAAAGGAACTGCACGAAATCTCTGGGATATCTGAAGTTTTCCGATATAGCCGTAAGTATCTTTCCGTTTCCGGAAGGATTCTTCTGATGACCTTCCATTACCGGTGAGAAGATATTTCTGTCCACTTCACCTGTAAAGCTCTTCACTGTCTTGATCAGCGGGAAAGACTGGAATCCGAATTCAGAAAGGAAACGGAACACATGATTCCTATACTCATCGATCCCCTTATTTCCATGCCATACATCCCAGAAATGTGAATCACCTCTTGTCTCATCGTCAGGATCATCAAAGCTGCCGCCGGATGAAGGAGATGAAAGCCAGTAAGGTGTATATTCATCATCCATTGCCACAGCTCTCGGAAGCAGATATTCAAAAAGCTTTATATAGTCAGCTTTTAGAGCAGGTGCCTGTCCCTCGTAGGTACCGTTGCACCAGCCCGATTCTATCTCGTTATTTCCGCACCAGAGTGCAAGACATGCATGATGTCTCACACGGCTGACATTGTCATGTATCTCGGAAAGGATACTGTGCTCGAATTTCCGGTTAAGTTCATACAGATTGCAGGCAAACATAAGATCCTGCCATACAAGTATTCCGTATTTATCACAGGCATCATAGAATGCATCTGAAGGATATATGCCTCCTCCCCATACACGTATGAAATTGAAATTGGCCGCAGCAGCATCTCTAATAAGGCGCTCCGTCCTTCTGTCTGACATACGTGAATATATAGCATCCTCAGGCACATAATCAGCACCTTTTGCAAATATCTTTCTGCCGTTTACTGCAAAGCAGAAGGATTCGCCGTAATCATCTTTTTCTCTGATAAGCTCAACTGTACGCAGACCTATATGGTATTCTCTTTCATCATAGATCTTGTCTGCTTTCTTGAGTGTGATCTTTACGGTATAGAGCGGCTGGTCACCATATCCTGCCGGCCACCAGAGCTGGGGTGAATGGATCTCCATCACCACTTCGTTCTCACCGCGCTCGGAAACCTCCGTGCCTGATTCCGGCATCCTTGTCATTATCACCTTATCTTCCTCACCGGTGACAGATACCACAAGCTCTACGGGAATGGAATCCGTATACTCAAGTATGGGATCTATATGAAGGATAACACTGTCCTCGTAATGATCCTCACTGAAATAAACATCTCCGAGCCTTACCTTTGAAAAACTCTCCACAACAATATCCCTGAATATGCCTATATCGGGAAGCTTGGGAGCCCAGTCCCAGCCAAACATACACTCTGACTTACGGATGTACTGTGCACCCGGAGTGCATCCTGTAGGAGCATAATCAGTACTCTTATTTTCGGCACTTCTGAATTCTCTTATATATCTTAAGGGTGACTCAAATACAATGCGCAGTTCGTTGGCTCCGACTTTCATCGTATCCTTTACCGCAAAACGGTATGTCCTGTGCATGTTCTTTGTGACGCCTATTTTACTTCCGTTGAGATATATTTCTGCGACGGTATCAATACCATAGAAAACAAGGTCCACGCAATCCTGCTGCATATGTTCCCCGCTTACGCTGAAATTTTTTATGAATTCATAATCTTTTTCGAGACAGGCATAAGCCTGTTTTTCATTTTCCCTGTAATACAGATCATCTATCCGCTTCTGTTCCATAAGAACCGAAAGCACGGAACATGGTGCAGATGCGGGATAACCGCCGGCAGCACCTTTTTCCTTTATGGTCCAGCCGTCGCCGCATAAACTTTCACGAAGCATATCTTCCCTCTCTATCGTCAGGCTTCAAAACTTATGGATTTTTCCTTTCCGTCTTTAAGCGCCTGTTTGTATTTTTCGTATTCATCAGTCATGATGTAGCGGTTATCCATTGTCTTTAACACATCCGCTATCTGGAATTTTTCGTATACCTTTCCTTCCGAAAGATTGAAAATTTTGTTATTGCGGAAAGAAAGAACAAAAGGTCTGAGTATATCATCCTCATTTTCGGTAAGCACTATACCCTTATCACCGTTGGTAAAGGTAACGCAGCATCCCACAGGAACTATCTTTACCGCACCTGTAAGTGCCAAAAGAGCCTGCTGGTTCATATGATTCTTCGGATGCCTTAATATCTTGTAGGCTTCTATATCAGACTTCGGATCCTCACCGTATTTCATGGCAGTGAGCTCATCGAAATAATAGGCAACCTTCAGTGCCTCAACCTGCATATCTGCAACAATACTGTAGCCTATAACACCGCTGTGTCTGTCCTTAATATCTTTTATCAGTAAGGCTATATTTCTTGTAACACTTGTGTCGATCGATGTCTTCTCGAGAAGAAAATCATGCCCTTTTACACGGCAGCGATCCATAATCTCATTGTCTTCAGGCGTGATATCTGCGGTATTTTTCTGTTTTACAGCCATAGGGATATCAAGTGCGCCTATATCATGAAGTAGGGCCGCAAGTACTACTGCCCTCTGTCTGTCCGGATCGGATGCAAGCCTGCTGTAGGTTGCAGCCGCAAGGATAGCCGTATTAAGAGAATGCTTATAAACATTATCTTCAGGGCTTCTGAGATTCTGATTAAATGTGATCTTGCCGGCATGATTGGCATATCTGCGTATGATCTCATCAGCCAGATCCTCTGCAGGCTTTTCGTTTCTGTTGTCGCGCAGCTCATTCATCGCATCACGCAATGAAAATACGCCCATTGTCTGGAAACGCTCATACGCCCTGTCCTCCTCTGTCATCGGAGGCAGCGGTTCTGCCGGTTCAAGTATATATACACCTATAAGGTTGAAATTCTTAATACTGATGATGCCCTGACGATTCAGACGGGTATCACGGTCATAAAGAAGCACACCGCTCTTGTTAAAGATCGGCTTTGCGAGCTTCATTCCTACTTTAAGTTTTTCGGCAGGCACAAATATCATGTAAATACCTCCACGAAGAGAAATCCGCGTATGCGGTTTCTCTGATGTGGTAAATTGGTGCGTACGCCGAAGGCGTCTTCATTCGCACCAATTTAGGTTTGAAAGAAATGTATCAACATTTCTTTCAAACTAACCCCGTAATTTTGCAAAATTTGCTTAGTTTGTTTAAATTATAGTACATTTTGGGGATATTTTGTATAAAAATGATGCGGGTGTCATAAAATATCAAGCATTATTTTCTACTGCTTTTTTCAACTCATTTCTGAACTCAGTAATAAGCTCTTCCCTAAACGCTGTTTCCCGATCCATCACTTCTTTCAACGCTTTCCAGTCACCTCCGGCCCGGCCAAATTGCTTTAAGTATTCCTGCGCTCCCTGGACATCACCCATTCTGGCAGATGCCTGACAGGCCATACTGAGTGCCGGCTGCAGCGTGGCATTGATCCGCAGCGCAGCTTTGGCATGCTCTAAAGCTTTCTCTAAATTGTCTTCATTGAGCGGAAAATACTCATCATCTTCATCCCAGGTCATATCAAGAAGTAAAGATGCATAATTGGTGTGGGCATTTGCATTTTTATCATCTGCGCGAAGCGCATTCTGATATGCATCTTCCGCAAGATCGGTACGGCCGTTATGCACATAACACATGCCCATATTCGACCATGCCCGTGAATTCTGCGGGTCATGATCAAGAAGTTCCTTATAGGTTGCTATCGCTTCATCATAGCCTTCTCTCTTAGAAAAGCATAATGCGCGAATTGTGAGTACGGCCGCATAATCTGCCGGAAGCACGCAGTCTTTTCGCAGATTGTCAAACCGTGCGACTGCCGCATCATATTTTTTTTCATTAAAAAGAATGAGCCCCTTGATCAGCTGCTTTTTCGCAGATTTATTCTCCGTAAATGCATTGCCGATAAGATCCTGATATTGCCGTTCATAAGTTCTTTCTGCAGCAGCGCTGTAGTGGCTTTCCAGTTTTATGATCGCCACAATGCAGGCGATGAGCAATCCGGCGCCTTTCGCCAAAAGCTTATAGTCTGACGGATCCTGAACGATCCATATAACCATGAGCACAACAACGGCAAACAAAATGACAATGTAGATTTTACGCAGCGTTGATATTGACATACTGCTCCTCCGATCTCCGTAATTTATTCAACACACAAAACAGGCTGAATATACTAAACTTCCCACCCCGTGTGGCCTGGTCTGATGGTGTTAAAGAGAGCCTTAGCTGTTCTCGAAAATGCATAGATTCATCAGGAACGGGCCGCCATGGATGGCGGGCCGATGTGAACAACGACACATGGATGTGGCGTGTGAACGGTTCCGGAAAAAGCCAATAATTTGGGGCATTTTCGTAAGAACTGCTTGGCGAACGATTCCACCATCAGACCAGGCCACACGGGGTGGGAAGTCAGCAGTATATAATATCAATAATTCTCTGCGTGAACTTCAAAGTAACTCTGGGGATGAGCACAAACAGGACATACATCCGGAGCCTTTGTTCCTACGATGATATGTCCGCAATTCCTGCATTCCCATACCTTCACTTCACTCTTTTCAAATACTTCCTTAGCTTCCACATTATGAAGAAGAGCCCTGTAACGTTCCTCATGATGCTTTTCTATCTCGCCTACCATACGGAACTTTTCTGCAAGCTCACTAAAGCCTTCTGCCTCAGCTGTCTTTGCAAAATCTTCATACATATCGGTCCATTCGAAATTTTCACCGTCTGCTGCAGCTGCAAGGTTTTCTGCGGTATCACCTATTCCGTTCAGTTCCTTGAACCACATCTTGGCATGTTCTTTCTCATTATCGGCTGTCTTAAGGAAAATAGCTGCTATCTGCTCATAACCTTCTTTCTTAGCCTTAGAAGCAAAATATGTGTACTTGTTTCTTGCCTGAGACTCACCTGCAAAAGCTGCTTCCAGATTCTTCTCGGTCTGCGTTCCGGCATACTTGTTATTTCCTGCCATTGTCATTGTCCTCCTCTTCGTTAAGTGTAGATTTTCAAGTCGATTTTTATTATACCATCATGACAAGTAAAATAGCTTTTGATTTCTTTTTGTTTTGTGCTATACTTCCACCTCGTATGAAAGAATTTCTTAAGAAAACCGCAGATTTTTTCCGTGCCGAAACTGTACTGTCAGTGGCAATAATACTTGCCTTTATCTCGGCTTTTTTCGTGCATCCGGATAAATTATATATTTCATATATAAACTGGAGAGTTCTTGCGATACTTACAGGTCTGATCTTAGTAATGGAAGGCTACAAACATCTCGGCATTTTTTCCGATATCGCAGGCTTCCTTATCAGACACGTGAAGAATGATACCGGTATATGTATGATGCTCATAGGGCTGTGCTTTTTCTTTTCGATGTTTCTTACGAATGATGTGGCGCTTATAACTTTTGTACCTCTTACCATAGAACTGATGACCACATCCGGAAAGAAGCATTACCTCATACCTGTCACGGTAATGCAGACAGTCGCCGCAAACCTTGGCAGCATGCTCACACCTATAGGAAACCCTCAAAACCTTTATCTTTACTACAAGATGAATGTTTCTGTTCCTGAATTCTTAATGCTCATGCTTCCGCTTACTGCTGCATCAGCAGTCCTTATCGTATTGACCGCACTCATATGGATAAAGATCGCAGGAAAGGGAAAGGATTCGGGAAATGAACCTGCTAAGACCGGTAAGAGAAACGCACACGGAAAGAAAAAGATCCTGCTTTATTCAGTCCTCTTTATTCTGAACATACTTACTGTTTTATATAATTCTATCCCTTGGTATGTTCCGCTTACGATCACCGTCATTGCTGCAGTGATCGCTGATGGTGAAAAACGCGTTCTTAAGACAGACTATTCTCTGATATTCACATTCATCGCATTCTTTATTTTTGTAGGTAACATGAGCCGCATACCGGCTCTTGCTGCTACTTTAGAATCGCTTCTTGAAGGTCGCGAACTCATGGTTTCCGCACTTCTGAGTCAGGTGATAAGCAACGTACCGTGTGTGATACTACTTTCAGGATTTACCGGTGATCTGAAAGCACTGCTCTACGGCTGTGATATAGGCGGTCTTGGCACACTCATCGCATCCATGGCCAGCCTCATCTCCTACAAATATATTGCCATGAACGATAAAAAAGCACGCATGCCGTATTTCATAAGATTTACGGCAGTGAACGTGCTCTTCCTTATACCTCTTTATCTTTTTGCGCTGATGCTTCTTTAAACCTTCAGCGCTTTCTCTATACTGCCCTTGTCTTCATGAATTCAATGAATTCCTTTTCAGGCATAGGCTTTGCATAATAGAATCCCTGGATAAAATCACATCCGTTTGCTTCAAACCAGTCTGATATTTCCTTTGTCTCAACGCCCTCAACAATGATATCAGCATCAAGACTCTTGATCAGATGTATGGCTTCAAGAAGTATTCCTCGCTTCTTTTCATCTTCGGCCTCATCGGTAAGGCTCTTGTCTATCTTGATCGTCTTGTAAGGGAAAGACATCACACGATGAAGATTCGAATAGCCCGAACCGTAATCATCAAGCGAAAAACTTCCTCCGTAAACTGAAATATCATTCATGGTCTTTAAGACCGTATCATAAGCACTGTCTGCCGCTGTTTCGGTAATCTCAAAATCTATCTTTCCGGGTACAATTTTATACTTTTCAAAATTCTTTCTTATCTTCTCAGCCATGTCTCCCTGCATGCACTGCACAACAGAAAGATTCACTTCTATATGATCTATACCTAACTCTGCAAGATTCTCTGTAGAAATGAAACGACACACATCCTCTATCACAAAATCGCCTATCTCTATGATCTGTCCGTTCTTCTCTGCTGCAGGAATGAATATAGAAGGAGAAATGAATCCAAGTTCAGGATCATTAAGTCTTATAAGCGCTTCAGCAGTCTGGAAAGACTTTGTCTTAAGTGAATAGATCGGCTGATAGTACATCTGGAATCTTTTTTCCTTTATGGCTTTTGCCACTATGCGGTCGATATTATTCAGTATAACGAAATCCCTGTCCGGAGCCAGTTCGGAATACATAACCAGATCCCAGGGCTGTACCATGTTGTGGAAGCTTTCGGAAAAACGTCTTAACTGCATTCCGTTATCCACATCTTCGGGAATGAATGCTCCTGCAAAACATACCCTGAGCTGAATATCAACACCATCCACAGGAAAACCTGTCTTGAACTTTTCGGAGATCTCTTCTATCTCCTCATCAACCAATAAGCTGTCATTATCGCCTGTAATGATATCGGCAAACAGACCGTTATGGAGATAGTAAAAATCCGATCTGCGTTTTTTCTTTCCGCGTTTCTTCTTCGTAAGCGGCTCTGCTACCTCAGCTATCCTCTTTATCATGTCACGATAAACCCTGTGCTCCATCATCTGTCTGATGGACACATCATTCGCGATCTTTACAAAAAGGACCAGTGCCTCTTCCCCTGTATAAAATATATTTTCAATATCTTTATCGAAGGAAGTGAGCGATCTCGCACCTGTTTCCTGATCCACATCCTCATCTGCACGGAAAACAAAAAATGCGATTATGAGCATTGACAGTGCAGATCCAAACATCGTAACCATTATTTGCGGAACCAGTATCTGCATCATTATAGTAAAACCCTTTATGGGATAGATGATAAGAAGAGCGATATATTTCCTGAAAGACATGCGCTTTTCCGTATACAGAAGCCATACCAGAGAATAGATCAGGAAATAAACGATGAACAGTTCATATACGAACATATAAGTTCCCTGCTGATATGTGAGCTCATCATTCACATACTGGTAATCAAAGAGCCAATGAGTACGGATGTTTAGTATTATCAGGATATAAAAAAGGATCAGAGGGATAAAAAACAGACAGCCGACGACAACATTACGCCTGAGTTTCTGCCAGGTTCCTGTCATCAACGCAATAAGAGTCATAAACAGCGGCATGCTTGAGGCAAGCAGAAAGAGATAACTGTAACACATCACTGTTCTGAAAATACCGGACTGTCCCAGCTCACCAAGTATAGTGAGCGGAGCACATCTGAACAGATCAAAAACAGTTGTGCACAGTTCAAGACATGCAAGTGCAAGATAGATACGGTTCACTGCACCTCTATACATGCGCCGCAAAACGATCGATGTTATTATTGCTACCATCACCCACAGAGCGCAGGTATCAAAATAGTATAAACTGTACATCGTTCTCCTTTAACCGGCGAACGTGAGCCTCCCCGGACAAACTTTCACCAGTATCTCTTTTGCTCTGGTTTCAACTTCTCCATCGGTATGAACATAAAGCGGATCCGGGCTCTTTATCCGTATCTCTTCCGTAGTTCCGATCACGATACCCGGTGTTCCGACATGAGCACCACTATAGGCTTTGGGCAGTATCTTTGCAACATCTGCCCTTTTCATTTCTTCGGTATACAGGAAATCAAGCTTTCCGTCATCATCAACTGCATCAGGCGTAAACATAACGCCTCCACCCTGATACTTATGATTCATCACGGTAACCATCATGCAGCTTTTCACATTCCTTGTCTCACCGTCTGTTATTACTTCCATATCCGGCATATGAGATGTCATCAGCTGCTTTATGCTTATACCGCCGTAACTTAATTTTCCAAGTCCTATACCGTTAAGGACCTTCTTCATTTTTGAATTCATTGCCTCTGCACATACGGATGCATCAAAACCCATTCCGCAGCTTACGGCAAAATATCTTATTTCATCTTTTAACGATTCACTTTCAGGATCGATGTATGTGAGGCTTCCTATATCCATCTTCCTGAATGCTCCGTTTTTTAACTTATCCATTACGGAAAGAAATGCATCTGCCGGTTTCTCGGGATACTCAAGAGCTTTAGCCATATCATTAGCTGAACCAACCGGAACATATGCAAGCTTTACTCTCTTGAACGGATCATCATCCGGATGAGCTTTTTCATAAGCTCTCATTCCATGAAGGAAAGAATTGACTGTACCGTCACCTCCCATTACAAATACCGTGATCTCATCACGATCCTTGCCAAGGAGCTTCTCCATTATCAGATCGGCACCTCTGTCTTTTTCCGTATAATACCTTCTGTAAGGTACATGTTCCTCTTCTATGAGAGGCATCAGTTCATTCCATGTGTTGCGTCCGCTACCTTTTGCCGATGCGGGATTGATAATAAAATAATACATCTTATACCTTCTTTGCCGAAAATACTCTTGCTACGGTTTTCTTCATCTCTTCGATATTTACGGGCTTGGAAACGTGTGCATCCATACCTGCAAGAAGAGCATCACGTACATCATTTGAAAATGCATTTGCTGTTACTGCAATAATAGGTATCGTTTCCGCACCGGGACGTTTGCTTCCTCTTATTGCCTTTGTTGCTTCATATCCATTCATAACAGGCATCTGTATATCCATAAAGATCAGATCATACCTGCCGTCACGGCTTTCTTTAAATATTTCCAGCGCCTCACGTCCGTTATATGCGGGTGTGACATGTGCGCCATTCATCTCGAGTATCTTTCCCATTATCTCTGAATTGAGAGTATTATCTTCACATACAAGAACATTCAGGCCATTAAATATACTGTCGTAAGACTTGTCCGCATCCTTGTTTGAGAGCTGCCTTGAAGATCCCTCCTCAGGAAGAGCCATGGGTATCTCTATCGTAAATACCGAACCTTCTCCAACCCAGGATTTGACATCTATGGTACCGCCCATAAGACTGACAAGATCCTTTGTTATCGAAAGCCCGAGACCTGTACCCTGCGAAGAACGTGTGCCTGCACGGGTTTCCCTTGAAAACGGTTCGAAAGCTTCCTGAAGAAATTCTTCCGACATACCCTGACCGTTATCTTCGATAATGAATCTTACGCGTTCATATTTTGCTCTGCTTCCTTCGATCGGCTTTGCACTGACTGAAAGAGAAATGGTTCCCTGATTATCCGTATACTTTACGGAATTGTTGAGGATATTGATGAGCACCTGTGAGATCCTTGATTCATCGGCTATATATATCCTGTCTTCAAGTCCACGCATATTGCAGATGAAATTCTGATCCTTTGCTCTTGCCAGTTCTTTTATGATTCCGGAAACCGTATCCATCATCTGTGAAAAAGAAAAAGGTCTGACTGAAAGATCCATCTTTCCGGATTCTATCCTGGACATATCCAGTACATCGTTTATCAGTGAAAGAAGCTGTTCACCTGATGCAAGTATCTTATTTGCATAAGTCTCAACCTGAACACTGTCATAACGCTCATCAATAAGAAGCGATGAGAAACCGAGAATGGCATTCATAGGCGTCCTGATATCATGGGACATACGTGACAGGAAATCAGACTTTGCCTTATTGGCAATATCAGCAGCTTTCGCGGATTCCTTAAGAGCTTCCTGATACTTGAGTTCCTGCTCCCTGGCTTCCGTGATATCAGTAGTAAACATCATGACCTGTGAAGGTTCGCCTGCCTCATTATCTGCTATTGCAAATAAAGTCATACGGAACCATCTCTTTTTTCCGTCTCTCTTTCTGCTGTAATCTATCTCCACCAGACGCTCATCCCTGAGATTGGCCTTAAGCCATTCTGTTTGAAGCTTCTTGGATATCTCAGAAAAACTTACTTCATAGTTATCAGATATAACAGTCTCGCCCTTAAGCAGATTCAGGAAATATTCAACAAACCATGATTTCTTTCCATCCATCGGTACATCACCGACTGATTCGGGAAGCTTGAATGCATGGTAAGTATCTTCATCGAGATTAATAAGAAACTCCGAATCATGAATGCGGCTCATGCCCTCCTGAAGGGCTACGTAACGCCTGCGCATCTGTTCGTCTTTGTATTTTCTTTTTATATCTTCGGTGATATTTGAAATGGTTACGGTAACTGAATTGATATTCCCGTTTTCATCGACAGCAGAAGGAACAGCAGAGAGTCTGCACCAGATACCATCCTTTTTGAGCACATCGATAACAAGAAGTGTTTCAAGGTTTGCCAGATCTTTACGCATTCCGGCAATAAGAAAATGATCCATAAGAGCCGTATTTTCTTCTTCCTGTACAAGCTCTTTGTCTGTAAATAATTTAACAGCGGAGTCCCATCCGACTCCGCCGGTATAATCATCAGAAAAAGTCCAGTGCTTTTTAAGCACATGGTAATCTGCAGTATTAAGATCGACGATAATGATCGATGCCGCCGTCGACATCATATCCGGCGTACCATTTGACATAACCAGCCATCCCCCAGATTATTGATCCAAAAATACCCCTCAATGATATTATCCACTAAAATTAGCATCTCGTCCAGTTTAAAACTGGTCTCATCCTTTTTTAAGCGTATAGCGCCAGCGGACTATTGCCACACCGATTATTATTGCGTATCCGATAAAACTTAACAGGACAGGTGTTTCTCCAAGGAAGGTAAAACCTAAGATCGCGGCAAATATAACCTGTGTATAGTCAAATACCGATATTTCCTTGGCCGGTGCAAATTTATAAGCCGTAGTGATGCTGAACTGTCCGAGGCTTGCAAATACTCCTGCAAGGATCAGGCACAATGTCTGTTTTAATGTCATCGGGTGGTAATCAAATATAAGGAACGGAAGTGTCACCAATGATGAGAAGAATGAAAAACAGAATACGATTATCTCAGTCCTTTCACCCTTCTTGCCAAGGCTCCTTACAAAAGTATAAGCCACACCGGCTCCGAAGCCGCCATACAGCCCAACGAGTGCAGGGATCATTTCCATGCCTCCTGTCGGACGCACGATAAAGACAGCTCCGATAAAAGCTATCACGGTTGCTACTACATCAAATTTTGAAGGGACTTCTTTTAAGATGATGATCGATGCCAGTATCGCAAAAAATGGCGAAAGCTTGTTTAGCATATTGGCATCTGCGATCTGAAGTCTGTCTATGGCATAGAAATTGCCGATAAGACCTGATGTTCCAAAAAAACAGCGGAAGAAAAGATCCTTCCAACTGCTCTTTGGTATGTATAATTTCTTTTCACTTCTTAATATAGGTACAAGGACAATGACTGCTGCGATCGCATTCCTGAAGAATGCCTTCTGCATTGTCGGAACATCTCCAGATATCCTTACAAAGAAGGTCATAAGTGAAAATCCGAATGCAGCCAACAGTATGCATATTATTCCTTTTATCTTTCCGTTTGCTTTATTATCTCCGGTCGCGGTTTTTTCAGTCATTTTCGTGAGCAGCCTTCCATTGCTTTAATTCTTCGTATCTTTCCCCCAATTTTTTCTCTAAGCCCCTGTCCGTGGGATGATAATACTCTGTTCCCTGCAGTTCATCGGGAAGACAGTGCATAGCCGTCACCGCGCCTTCATAATTGTGAGCATATTTATAGCCCTTTCCGTAACCTGCCTCTCTCATAAGAGAAGTCTCTCCGTTCCTTATATGAAGAGGAACCGGAGCATTCGGAAGTTTTGCGACATCTTCCTTTGCCTCATTATAGGCAACTTCCATGGCATTTGACTTGGGTGCAAGTGCCATATAGACCACAGCTTCTGTCAGGTGCACACTGCATTCCGGCATACCTATCAGTCTGCATGCTTCAAATGCCGATACAGCAAGCTTTAATGCCTCAGGATCGGCAAGTCCCACATCCTCAGCAGCAAATCTTGTTACGCGTCTTGCTATGTAGATCGGATCCTCACCGGCCTCAAGCATTCTTGCAAGCCAGTATACAGATGCATCCGCATCGGAATTTCTCATGGATTTGTGCAGGGCGGAAATAAGATTGTAATGACCCTCGCCCTTCTTGTCATAAAGAAGCGACTTTCTTGAGGTGAACTGTTCAAAGGTCTCATCGGTCACTGTGATCGATCCGTCCTTACCAATGTCACCGTTAAGAACAAGCATCTCAAGAGTGGATAAGGCACGTCTTGCATCCCCGTCCGCAAATGCGGCCGTATTCTCAAGTATACTGTCAGATATATTTACATCCATTGTGCCAAAGCCTCTCTCATCATTAAGAGCACGCTTAAGCACCGTCACCATTTCTTCAGGCGTAAGCTCATGCATCACAAAAACATGACATCTGGAAAGCAGAGCGCCGTTTATCTCAAAAGAAGGATTCTCCGTAGTGGCGCCTATCAGTATGATACTGCCCTTTTCCACATAGGGAAGAAAAGCATCCTGCTGTGCCTTGTTGAAACGATGTATCTCGTCTACAAAAAGAATGGTTTCCCTGCCGCTCTTTCTGTTGAGCTCAGCATCTTCCATTACTTTTTTTATTTCTTTTATACCGCTGGTCACAGCGGAAAAATTCACAAAGTCAGCCTTTGTACGCCCGGCTATTATACGGGCAAGTGTTGTCTTTCCCACTCCGGGAGGGCCCCAGAGTATCATCGAGGAAACACTGTCGCTCTCTATCAGCCTACGCAGGGATTTTCCCTCTCCCAAAAGATGTGTCTGTCCTACATACTCGGAAAGGTTTCTCGGACGCAGTTTTTCTGCCAGAGGTTCCGGCATTGCATTGTCTATATCAAATAATGAAATCTGTTCCATAATCTACTAAAAGGATCACCACGGCTTTATCTTATCCTCATCGGGCTCGCTTTCGTCATCTCCGTTGCCTTGTCCGCCACCGCCGCCTTGTTGATCTTTGCCAAAACCGCCATTCTGCTTATCTTTGCCGCCCTGGCTGTTTTCATCCTGATTGTCTCCGTCAGGACCTCCTTCATTCTGGCCGTTCTGCTCCTTATACCACTCGTAATCTTCCTCAGCTTCACTCTGCTCTTCCATAGCTTCGCGCTGCTGCTTCTCAAGCTCTCCCTTTATCTTATCCTCTCTGGATGTGGTTCCGCCCGATCCGTTCTGGGAATTCTTTTTGCCGCTTCCGGAATTCCCCTGCTGAGATTCATCTCCCTGGGAATCACCGCCTTCTCCACCCTGCATAAGCTCGGCAAGCATCTTCTTGAGTTCCTCTATCTCTTTATCTATATCTTCTTTAAGAAGTCTTGCAGTCTCCCTGTCTTCTTCGGGGATCGACATATCCGGTTCCTCACCGGTACATCCGTTTGCAGTAAGATCTTCACCTGCATCCTCAAGTACACCGATCGCATCCTTTATCTGATTTATCAGGGCTTCCCTGTCTATATCCTGGCCTTTTTTAAACTTGCCAAACTCGCTGTAGATAGTTTCAAAATCGATGGTCTTGGTACGTGAAAGTGCAAGATTGACACATGTTTTGCACTTCCTGCCTCCAAGGATTCCTTCGCTTAATGCCTTTTCATAATTATTTACGGCACTGTCATAATCACCTGCTGCATATCTGCCGTTACCGATGTTGTATCTTGTAACGTAACGATCAAGAAATGTTACCTGTCTTCCTATCATTTTTTCAGGTGCCTCGATATAAACATCCTGAGATGCAGCGGCAACATAAAGACTGTTAACCAAAAGTCTGACACCCATTATTATAAAGAACACAAAAGTAGCTATGCACGCGAGCACAGCAAAGATCTGAAGTATATTAAAGATAATATACTGACTTTTTAACTTATCTGATTCGCTTTTAATCTTCAGCTTCATATTTATTCTCCACGAAGAGAAATACGCGTATGCGGTTTCTCTGAGCTCTTACTCCCTGAACAGGAACAACTCCGTAAGCAAAAGGATCATGAATATAGGAACAAAGATATAATAAATATCATCATAGGAATCCAGATCCTCTCTCTCATCAAGGATCTGTTCTGCTCCCACAAGTGCTTTGTTTACAACCGGATCCACTTCATCCGGATCATCAATATGCACATATTTCACACCCAGATCATTGGCCAGCTGCTGAAGAGTATCTTCATCAAGGCAGCTTTTCGCTGTCTCTCCGGACTCAGGATCCTTTACACCGTAACCGTTTCCGTCTCTCATGCTGGCGCCTGCTACAGTACCGAATCCAAGTACCGCTCCGGAATCTACTTTCTGACCGATATCGGCAAAACTGCTAAGTCTCTCTCCGTTTGTTATCTCTCCATCACTTAAGAAGAATACCACTCTTTCATGACCTTCTTCTTTGCCCATTCGCTCAAGCATATACTTCATGTCATCGCGCGGAGCATTGAGCGTACTTCCCTTTGCAAGATACTTGCTCGGATTGCGGATAGCGCTCATTGCATCGTCGATCGACTGATAGTCCTGGGTAAGAGGCATACGCACTTCACTATTGTCATCGAAAGTTATAAGTGCAAACGAGCTTCCTTTGAGCTCATCCATTATATGTCTGATGGTTTCCTGAGCACCTTCCATACGTGACTTGTATCCGGAATAATCCTCACCCCACATACTGATAGTCGTATCAAGGACAAAGAGAACATCCAGATTGGGTCTTTTATACTGTGCATTTGCACTCCTTACCATAGGGCGCAGGGCAAACGGAAGTATTGAAAGACAAAGCAGTGCAGATACGCATACTGTAACTATCTTACGTACAGGTGAACTTACTGCCCTTATGGCACCGAATGCAAGCAGGCCAAAAAGGATCAGTACGATTATCACCAGTATCACGGGGGATAAAACAGGATCGAACTTTATCATGCCCCCACCCCCTTGATCGCAGCAAAAAGCGAAAATCCGAGTACACAGAGGATAATGGCCTTTCTGGGATCATCAAGCGTACGTGTCATCGATATCTGATCGACCTGCATGGCTTCATGCGCCTGGATCTTCTTTATGATGTCACTGGTATCAAAATCATCAGCCGCAATATAGAATGCGCCTCCGGTCTTTTCTATATTCTTCTGCATGTCCGATCTCAACTTTTCAGGTGTCTGACCGGCCTGAAGAAATCTCATTGATGATTCCGGAGGAAAGATACCGAAAACCGTAACATCATTCTTCTTGCAGAGATCACATGCCTCGGGAAGCTCTACAGTCGGAGGCATCAGATTGCTCTGTGCATTATCCGTTACCATGATGATAACACGTGTTCTTTCCGAATCACCAAGCGAAGGGAAGTTATACAGGCAGCTTGCAAGTCCCTCTCCTATGAGTGAACTTCCCTTGTAATAGTTATTAAGGATAGTACCTGCTTCATATGCATTGAGCTGGTTTTTGAGGTTATCGTACTGCTTCATTTCTTCTTCGCTCATGTTCATCAGGTCATAGCTGTCCATATCCTCATACAACTCTACATATTGTTTTTGCAGAATGAAATATTTCTTCAGTCTTTCAAGCTTGTCAGCAGTGAACTCCATATCATCCGTCATTGGCATATACTGCACTGTTGTTGTATTGAATATGGAGATGCCGACTCTGTCGCCTTCAAGGCCCTTGACTACTTCTTCAAGTCTGTCGACAAAATCATAATTGAGCTGGTAAAGAGAATATGAAACATCAAGACAGAGATAGATATCTCTTCTCTGCACTCCTGTTGTGATCTCTTTATTATAGCTGGGACGTCCCATAAGATATGAGCAGCTTAAAAGACTCATGATAAGTCCGGCAAACCCTATAACATTAAGTATGATATAAGTTGCGCGTTTGCGCTTATATCCCGGAAGAGTCTCAGCTATCCACATGGTAGCGGTTCCCTTAAGTCTTGCCTGTTCTTTTTCATCTATGCCTTTTCTCATCTTCCATATACGGAATATGAGAACAGCCGCAAAACCAAGGATCACAAGTATCGAGAGTGCCGTGGTCAATCCGGGATGACGAAGTGTTATTACTTCCATGATAACACCAGCTTTCTTGCTTCTCTGAAAAGTCTTTCTGTATCTTTTACTGACATTCTTGAAAATTCAGCATCATATATACCATCTATAAACATAACAACCTCCGGCCTGTTCCACTGACGTATCTCTAACAGGGTCTGACAATCGGCATTTCTTCCTGCTGCCTTGGCGAGAAATTCTCTTATCACGGCACTTATACCGATGCATGTATCACGTATGGTAAGCTTTCCTTCACGCTGCGATCTTTCAAGCAGATTAAGACGTGCATATGCGGCATCTTTTAAAAACATCATCCTGTATGCACCCGGTATGACCGGAAGCTTTTTCTTAAGTGCATTCATCTTCGCTATGCGTAACTCCAATACCTTTGCATGGAGGCTTCTATAAACCAGCACAAGCATGACCATAGCGACAAGAACGCCAAGCCATAAGAAAAACCAATATAATTCATCCATCATAGCCGGTTGAAGATCAACGGAATATTTCATCAGTCTGTAATCTCCCCGTTTAATACTTTAGTAACCGTTTCAGGAATTTCCTTCTCATCCTCAAGATATGCATAGAC
>JAEEGL015024298.1_pt1 | contig 70465 bp, 58 predicted proteins | sample 9134231 | NCBI WGS metagenome assembly JAEEGL01 (sample SAMN16246548, study PRJNA631951) | gut metagenome | biome: gut microbiome; feature: rumen; material: fiber-attached | host: Bos | place: Iran: Karaj | collected 2018-10
AGAACAGCAGCGAGCACATGACCCACCGCCAGTTCGTCATGACAGCTTCCTTTCCTTTCATGCCAGCAACCTTTTAGCCACGGCCACGGCCTCGTTGGCGTTGGCGCTGTAGCCGTCGGCCCCGATCTTCGCGGCGAAGTCAGCATTGACGGGAGCCCCTCCGACCATGATCTTCACGTCCAGTCCGGAGGCGCGCACGGCGTCCACCACTTCCTGCATGTAGTCCATCGTGGTCGTCAGCAGGGCGGACATGGCGATGATCTGGGCCCCGTTCTCCCGGGCCGCCTCGATGAAGCGGTCCTTCGAGACGTCGGCGCCGAGGTTGACAACGTTGAATCCGGAACCTTCGAGCATCGATGCCACGAGGTTCTTTCCTATGTCGTGCAGGTCGCCCTTGACGGTCCCTATGACCACGGTCCCGAAGGAGACCGCCTGGGTCTGGGATGCCATCATGAGAGGCTTGAGTATGTCGAGGGCGGTCTTCATCGCCTTGGCGCTGAGCAGCAGGTTAGGCACGAAAGCCTTCCCCTGCTCGAAGTCCGTCCCGATCGCGTCCATCGCCGGGCAGAGCGAATCCTCAACTATCTTCTGGGGATCCTTGCCCGTCGAGAGTATTTCCTGGACGGCCGTCTTGGCCTGCATGAAATTGCCACGGTATATGGCTTCGTAGAGATTGTCCATCAGCTTCTTATTTCTTTCAAGGTCTCGATAAGCGCCACGACGTTCTCGATGGGAACGTTGGCCTGGATGTTATGGACGGTATTGAATACGAATCCGCCGCCCTTTCCGAAGATCTCGCACTGGCGGTAGACTTCCCTGCGGATGTCGTCGGGAGTGCCGAAAGGAAGGGTGTTCTGGGTGTCGATGCCGCCGCCCCAGAAGGTGACCCTGTCCCCGAACTCGTCCTTGAGCATCTGCGGGTCCATGTCCTTCGCGGCGATCTGCACGGGGTTGATGATGTCGAACCCCGCCTCTATGAGGCTTCCCAGAAGGGGATGGATCGATCCGCAGCTGTGCTTGAAGGTTTTCCAGGATGTGTTGGCGTGGATCCAGTCGTTCATCTTCTTGTAGTACGGCAGCCAGAGGTCGCGGAAGGTATCGACGGAGCAGAACTGGCTGTCCTGCGTGCCGAAGTCGGTCCCGCACATATAGACCACGTCGACGTTGTCGCCGACTGCGTCGTGGACCTTCTTGAGGTTCCTTACCGCCAGGTCGGACTTGCGGTCGAAGAGTTCGCGCACGTAGTCCGGACGGCAGATTATGGACATGTACCACTCGGCGACGCTGCGTATGCCCCGCGGCTCTCGGATGGACATGGCGATTATCCTCGCGACGTCCCCCATGTCCATGCCGCCGAAACCGGCGACCACGGCCCTGCCTTTTGCGGCCGCCTTTGCAGTCAGGTCTTTCCAGTAAGCTACGGTCTCGTCGGAGAACTCGCCGAATTCCTGCATGTTGTCGTCCACGTTCAGCTTCTCGTCGTCTATCTCGCCGTTCTGCCGTTCGATGGAGTCGAAGAAGAAGCACCTCTCCGGCATGGCGCCGGAAGGAGGCAGGGAGTTGTCCCCTTCGGGGTAGGTGTACAGGGTGCCATCCTTCATGGTGAAGGAGTCGACCATCCTTGCAGGAAGCATCACGGTCTGCCCCCAAGGCATCTTGTAGGGCTTCCAGTCCCTGTTCGGGACACCTATGGAATTGTTGGGTGCGAAACAGCCTATGGCGTCGAGTCCGCCCATGGCTTCGGCGAGGTCGTCCTCGATGAGGCCGAGCATCTGGCCTGCTTCCTGGACGTAGACGGGGTGGTCGTCCAGTCCGTAGTGCCTGCGCAGCGCTTCGACCACCTTGCAATGGATTCCGGTGACCACGGTGGCCCCGAAATCCATTGCGATGGTATCAGCCTCCCTGTGATCCAGGACGGCCTTTATCCTCTCTCTTCCGTTCATGACCTACAGCTTGTAGTAGTCTTCCCAGCCCTTGCGCGGAGGAATGCCGGAAAGAAGCGCATTCGCGAACGGGTTATCGAGGATTTCGTGGGTGGCCCTGTCGAAGTGGAAGCTCGTGTTGAGCCTCTGGGCGATAACGCCGAGGCAGAGCATCTGGCAGAGAGGGACCGCAACCTCGAACGGGGAATGGGTCTTTTCCTTGCCGAGGACGGCGCTGAGGAAGTTCTTGTGGTGGTTCCAGAGGAAGTCTTCCGGCATTTCGGGAGTCTTGGGAAGGGTTCCCTTGGCTTCCATGTCCTTGTGCAGCTTCTCCGGAATGATGCTCATCGCGGTCCTGTGGGCGCCGCCGGCCATGATGTATTCGTCGCCGTAGAGAATCTTGCCGCAGCCCTTGTCTTCCTTGTGGAACTTGGTCCAGTAGCCTTCAGGCATCGGGGCGAAGTTCTTCTGGCCGTCGTACCAGGTAAGGGTGAGGGACGGTTTGTCGCCGCGTCGGGGGAACTTGAACTCGATGGTCGATTCCATCGGGAAGAAGTAGTCGTTGTGGCCGGTGGACTTGATCATCTTGACCTCCGTGGGCAGGCCGAGCTCGAGGAACTGGTGGCAGGAGTCCAGGATGTGGGCACCCCAGTCGCCGAACGCGCCCATTCCAAAGTCGAACCAGCCGCGCCAGTTGCCGTGGTCGAACTTGTCGGAATAGTCATGGTACATCGTCTGCATCTGCCAGATGTCCCACTGCATGGTCTCGGGCATGGGACTCGGATCGGGGAACTTCTTGATATTGACGTCGTACGGATGCCACCTGCGCCACTTGTTCATGTGTGCGTCGATGCGGGTGATGTTCTTGATGATGCCGGCGTCCATCCATTCCTTGAACTGGAAGTAGGTGGGGCCGGAGTGGCCCTGGTTGCCGAGCTGGGTGACGAGGTTAGGATGGAGCTTCGCCTCTTCGAGGAGCAGCTGGCACTCATGGAACGTGCGGCAGAGGGGCTTCTCGCAATAGACATGTAAGCCTTCCTTGAGGGCGCGCATCGCGATGGGGAAGTGCGCGAAGTCAGGAACGCACACGAAAACGGCGTCCAGCTGGCTCGCCATCTCGTCGAAGAGCTTGCGGAAGTCGGTGTAGCGCTTCGCGTTGGGGAACATGTTCATGATCTCCTGCGTCCAGGGGTGACCCATGTTCACGTCGCAAAGCGCGAGCACGTTGCAGAGGCCTGTCTTGAAGGCATACTTGGATTCTTCGCATCCCTTCTGGCCGATTCCTATGAACGCCACGTTCACCTTATCGGTCGCGCCTTTCACCCTCTTGTAGCTGGCCGCCGTGGAGGCAAAGGTCTCGATGGGGTTTACTGCCAAAGCGACTGCGCTTGCGCCCGCCGCTTTCATGAATGTTCTTCTGTCGATCATTGCATTTATGGTTGTTAGTTCGTTACTTGTTATGATAGTGCAATTTTAGGGAGTTAATCTGTGGAAAAAAATAGGATTTTCGCCTAAAAAGATGGACTATTATTGCAAGGGTGTTTTACTTGTATTATATTTGTGCATGCTCAAGATCAAGCACGGGTTCCCGGGACAGCGCAGGGTCAATCTCCCTTTCTCATTGACGGAGAAGACCCTGCAGAACCCGGTGACGTCCGGTATCGTGATATCCGCGATGGGTTTCTTCCCGAATGCGCAAGGCCATTACATAGACAGGCCCTACGGCTGTTCCGACCATCTTCTCATATACTGCGTGAACGGCAAGGGCTTCTTTTCCGTCGACGGGGAGACGACTCATGTGAGTGAGCAGCAGTTCTTTGTCCTTCCGGCGAACGTGCCGCACAGCTACGGCAGCGACAACGACGATCCATGGACAATCTATTATGCCCATTTCAAGGGCCCGGCTTCGTCTTACGTTGCAAAGAGGCTTTCGGGACTCCATACGCTGGAGTATTCCGACACCTCGAAGATCCAGCACAGGATAGACATTTTCTGCAGCCTCCTGAACGTCCTTGAGGCCAGTTTGGACGAGGATGCCCTGCTTTTTGCCAACATGACATTCTATTCCCTGCTCGCCTCGCTGATGGAGGTCAAGTGGTTCCAGGAGTCGAAGTATAACAAGATACAGGGCGAGTCCTTCATCAGCATGGCCTGCCATCTCATGGGGGAGCAGATCAGCGGCAAGCTGGACATGAAAGGGCTGTCGTCGTACTTTTCATGCTCGCCTTCCAGTTTCTACCGCAAATTCCACGCGGCCACGGGCTATTCCCCCTATGACTACTTCATCCGGATGAAGATGATGAAAGCCAGGGAACTCCTTGAACAGACTTCCTTGAAAGTCAGCCAGATTGCCCATATGGTCGGCTATGACGACGTCTATTTCTTCAGCCGCTACTTCCGTAAGTCCTTCGGCCTTTCGCCCAGGGACTACCGCACCTCCCTTCCTTTAACGGGCGACACCCTGTCGAGATAGCCCCCACCTATATACGTGGTGCTCCGGGCATGTGGATGGAGTCAGTCTTTCAGGGCCTCCCTCCGGGTGCTCTGGCTGCGGGAATAATATTCGGGCCAAAGCTCGATGTCGAATTCCCGTACTACGTCCATGATGTCCAGGGCAGGATCCGTCGAGAGCAGGGTGACGCAACCGACGGCTCCGGGACTGCGGAATTGGAAGCTCGGCCCGTACTTGGCAATGGCTGCCAAGATTTTCGGCCGGTTTCCGTCCAGATGGCAGACGGTACAGTTCGTATTGATCTTTGCCGTGGCTGTCTGGAAGTAATCATGGAAATGGAAGAGGGCTTCCCCCGAGGGGCCGGAGATGTCCTTTGATAATTTCCCCACGGTAGCGGCAACCAGGTGGCAGCCGCATCCGTAGCTCCACACCCTCTGCCAGAAATCGCCGCTGTAGGCACTGCAGAAGCACAGTACGTCGGGAGCCAGCTTGCGGTATTCTTCCCGCAGGTCCTCGAAGTTAAGGTCGAAGCAGGTCACGAATCCCACCCTGCCGAAATCCGTATCCACCACCACCGGCTTCAACCCCGGGGAAATCGGGAATTCTTCCCATTCAATTTCCTTCGGGGTAGGATATACCTTGTCGTAAACGGCTATCACGTCCCCTTCCCGGTCAATCATGTAAGAGGTGTTGCATTGCCCGCCGTCACTCTTCTGGCGATAGGAGTTGAACACCAGGTAGCAGGAGTGCTCGCGGGCGTAGGCGCGGAATCTCTCCAGCAGGAGGTTGCCCCGTTTTTTGACCCAGTCCCTTTTTCCCGCAGGAGTCATGCCGACCCAGGAGTCCACGCCTTCGGGCAGTACCATCAGATCAGGTTTGTTGGCAATTTCCCTGTCCATTGCCTTTTTCCAATAGTTGAAGCAGCGGTCCACGGTCGGGCCCTTGCTGTCTGTGGGAAGGGCCGGGCGGTCAAATCCAATTATCGAGACCGTTATCTCGCGGCGCTGGATACGGACTTCTTTAATAACGGGGGCAGGATTGCATGGTGGCGGAAACACCACGGCCTGCAGGGAAATGAAAAGTGCGGCAAAGAATGGAATCATCATCATAGTCGTTACAGTCTGTGTGATTGGTAAAGATAGCACTTTTTTGTTACCTTTGCGAAAACAGCAATCATCATGGTTCCTGCGAGTTCGCTCATATTGATGGCCGTAAATGCCCTGCTAGGCATAGCCGTCCCAGTCTGCCTGTCCGTCTATCTGGTCCGCAGGCATCACGCCAGGCTGTCAACCATCCTGATCGGTGCCGGCACCTTCATCCTTTTTGCCCTGGTTCTGGAAAGCATCATGCACCAGCTGGTCCTGAAGGGGCCGCATGGGGCGTCCATCATGGGCAATACGCTCCTGTACGCCATATACGGGGGACTGGCCGCCGGCATCTTCGAAGAGACCGGCCGTTTCCTCTCCATGAAATTCCTGATGAAAAAGGAGCCCTCAAGCCCGCTTCCGGGAGTGGCATACGGCATCGGGCACGGAGGGGTGGAAATGCTTATAGTCTTCGGTATCACGATGATCGGCAACCTCGTCGTTTCGGCCCTGGTCAATTCCGGGCAGACCGATGTCCTTTTCTCCAAGGTCCCGGAGGAGTCCGCAGCGCAGTTGCAGGCGCAGTTTGACCAGCTGCAGGCACTGGGCGCAGGGGCACTTCTGGCCGGGCTTTGGGAGCGTATCTCAGCCCTGGTTCTTCACCTTGGCCTTTCCCTGATGGTCTGGGCGGCAGTCCGCAATGGCGGCAGGTGGGTGTGGCTGTTCCCCGCAGCCATCGCCTTGCATGCCGTTGTAGATGCCGGAGCCGTGATGCTCCACAAGTCGGTGGGTATGCTTCCGCTCGAGCTTATCGTCACAGCTGAAGCCGTCGCCGTCGCCGCTGTCGGCTATATGGCTGTCGGAAAACTCGTGAAAGTGCAGGCGCGATGAATGCGCTCCTTTCACGGATGCTCGACCACGCCGGCCCTATCTGATCATAGCCAAGGAATCAGAGATATGAGAAAACTTGTTGCCATACTTGCAGCCGCCCTTGTCTGTGTGTCACTCTCAGGGAAGGGGAGGGTCGGGATACGTCCGGGAGTCGACGCTTCGGCGGATTTCTTCCTCCCGGTGTCGACCTGGCCCAGTTTCGGGCTGGGTGTGAGCGCACGGGCAGGGACACCGGAGCAGTGGATCAATCTGGTCGGGAAGTTGAGGTTTATCTACGGTCCGCGCCTGCAAGGATTCCAGATCCCCCTGATGCTGAATGTGAACCTCCTCAGGGGCGACCGTTTCTCCGGCTACCTGGGCGCCGGATATGAATTCGATTTCATCGGGACCTATTGGGGCTGCACGAAATACCAGATTGGCCTCGCAGGCCGGCACATCGATGCCCGTCTTTTCTACAAGTCCTACCAGGGTGATTTGGGAATAGGCTTCACTTACTATTTCTAGGCCGGGAAGGCATGGAAGCGGTTATGAAGACGTCCAGCCTGAACTCCCGGTTGTATCTGGGATCGACCTCGAGCCTACCTCGCGGCTGATTGTGATGACAAACGGTTCTTTGGGATCCATATCGGGTGACTGTGGCTAGTTTTCTTTCGGGAAGTACTTCAGGTTGTCGAACGAGGGCTTGAGTTCGCCCCTCTCGCAGCGGTGGATGATGTCCACCACGGCATCGTTGCAGGGCGTGGGGCATCCTACCTTGCGCCCGAAAGCGCATACCGAGCCGTTGATGGAGTCCACCTCGGTGAGTTTTCCCTTCTCGAGGTCCTGCAGCATGCTGGCCTTCAGGAGGGCGTGCTTGCGTATGGCTATGGGTATTATGAAGAACGACAGGGCCTTCTTCAGCGGACCGTGGTAGTCCAGGAGCTTGACGATGTCCTTCCCCTGGACGGGCTCTATGCGGATTCCGCCCTTCGAGCAGACGTCGATGCACTCCTTGATGAGGGCCTGGACATATTTGCGGGATGCCTTGTTCCCTGCGGCCTGCCCGAAAGTTGTTCCGAGCACAGCACTCATTCCGGAGAAGGCCGCGTTGATAAGGAGCTTGCTCCAGCGAGTGCCGAGGAAGTTCTCCTCGACGTCCACCTTTCCCATCAGCTCGAGCAGGGCCTTTACCTCCGGCAGGCGGGGATTGGGCTCCTTCGTTATCCCGCCCAGCGAAAAGGTAAGGGCGTCCGGGGCGCTGGTCAGTTCGCACACTCCGGGACCCTGCATCGTGGCGCCCCATGCTACTGTGCAGCCGAGCACGCGCCTCTCGCCGACGATTCCGGCTATACCAGGCTCGGGGAGTCCGTTCTGCAGGGTCACGATGACGCCGTCTTCGGCGAGGTGGGGCTTGAGGAATTCCACGACCTCCGCGTTCTGCAGCTGCTTCGTCATGAGGAAGATGACATCGTAAACGCCTTCCATTTCCTCATCCGTGAGGGCGGTGACGGCCTGCACGAAATCGACTGTGCCGACGACGTGCGCGCCCTTTTCCTTCAGGGCGGCCACGTGCGCCTTGTTGTGGTTGATAAGGTCTATCTGTCCTCCGTTCTTCGTGATGAACGCGCCGAGGATGGTTCCGAGCGAACCTGCGCCGTAGATTGCGGATCTCATATCATTGAAACTGTTTCGGCAAATATAGTAAAAAAACGGACAGGCGCCCCTCCATACCGGCAGGATGCCTGCCGGGGCCCGAGCCCGCGGCCGGAAAAAATGTTAAATATCGCCCGATTTGCGTTAATTTATAAATATGGTATGGGTTACCTTTGTGATTGGGTAAGACCCGACCACAGATGAAACATTACGCTTTAACACTCCTGACTTTTGCTGCGATCCTTGCTGCGGCCGTTTCCTGCGAAAAGACGCAGACGACCGACACCCGTGAGTTCGCCCTGTACTACATGGGCGTGACGAAAGTCCATCCCGGCGAGGGCGTGGCGGTGACGCCCTCCTACATAGGCCCGCAGCCGACCGCCTTCCAGATCTATGCCATCTCCCGCAACGGTGTGGCCTACTACAATCCCAAGCTGGACGGTCCCATCGGGGCTGACTATTCCTTCCAGGTGGACGGGACGAGCGGCACCTTCCGTCTCCAGAAGACAGCTTCCCTGAAGGACGGTACCTATGTCGTCAGCATTTCCTGCGAGGCCGCTGGGAAGAAGTGGGAATACCCGGAAGCCGTGACCGTGAACATGCTTAAAGCCGACTGATGCCATGAAAAGATTCTTTGCGGCCGTTGTGGCCATACTCGTAGCGGCGTCACTCCTTGCGCAGAACCGTGTGACCGTCAAGGGACGCATCACCGACGAAGCCGGCGAGCCCCTCCCGGGTGCCGCCGTCATAGAAAAGGGGACATCCAACGGGGTGCTCTCCGACCTGGACGGGCGGTACAGCATCACCGTAGCGGCCGGCTCCTCGCTGGTCTTCAGCAACATGGGCTACAAGGAGGTCTCGGAAGAAGTGGGACGGCGCGGCACCGTGGACGTAAGCCTCACCCCCGATACGACCTTTCTCGACGAAGCCGTTGTGGTCGGTTATGGCACGATGAAGCGCAGCGACCTGACCGGCTCGGTCTCGTCCGTGTCCTCGAAAGCCCTTGAAAACTTCCGCACCGGCGACGTGGCCACGGCACTCGGCGGTCAGCTCGCCGGCGTCAGTGTGACCTCGGCGGACGGAACCCCGGGCGGCGGATACCAGATCCTGATACGCGGTGTCGGCACCGTCAACGGGGACGCTTCCCCTCTCTATATCGTGGACGGGTTCGAGGTCAGCAACATCGACTACCTTGCCCAGCAGGACATCTTCTCGATCGAGGTCCTCAAGGATGCGTCGGCTTCGGCCATCTACGGGGCGCGCGCCGCCAACGGCGTCGTGCTCGTCACGACGAAGTCCGGCGCCGAAGGCAAGACCCAGGTGTCCTACAACGGCTCGATGAGCTACCGTGTCCTTTCCAAGCGGCTCGAAGTTCTATCAGCCTACGAGTACGTGGCCTTGCAGCACGAGCAGAATCCCGGCGACGACTACCGCTACTTCAAGGCGGGGGTCGACGACGACGGCGTTCCGTACAAGTACCAGACCATGGATGACTACAAGGCCGTGGGCTACGGCATCAACTGGCAGGACGTATCCTTCAGGAATACATGGTCCCAGAATCACGACATCAGCATCAAGGGCGGCACGAAGACTTCCAGTTTCACGGCGTCCTTCTCCCATTTCGACGAGAACGGCATCTATGCCAACAGCGGCTACATCAAGGATGCGGGCAGGCTGAAGTTCCGCCGCCAGCTCACGAAGAACGTGACTGCGGATGCCAACGTGAATTTCACGAAACAGAACAAGTACGGCATGGGGACGAGCGGCTACACGCTCATCAACGTCCTGCAATACCGTCCCACCGGAGGCCTGAAACTCAGCGACGATCGCCTCCTCGGATCGGCCTTCGACCCCGACGAGGACAACTCCTACAACGACCGCTACAATCCCCTGAAGGCCGCTTATACCACCGACGCATCGACCGTTACCTACACATGGATGGCCAACGGATCCCTGACCTGGAATATCATCGAGGGCCTGAGTTTCAAGGTCTCCGGCAGCTGGAACCAGGCCAACATGCGCCAGGACAGTTTCTACCATTCCGACAGCCAGCAGGCCCTCCGCTCCGGAGGCGCTTACGGCCAGTCGAAGATGCAGACCGGGCTGCGCTACACCGTCAACAACGTCCTCACCTACGAGAAGAAATTCGGCGGGAAGGGAAACGCGAACAAGATCATCGCCACCCTCGGCCACGAGTATTCCTACAACAGCACCGAGTACCTTACAGGGCAGTCCAAGGAATTCCCTATCGACAATCTCGGAGTCCATCAGCTCAGCATGGGCAACATCGCGAGCCTTGTGGAGACTTCCTTCACCGACAAGAGCCGCCTGTCTTACTTCGCCCGCGGCTTCTACAGCTACAAGAGCCGCTACATGCTGACGGGCACCATACGCGCCGATGCTTCTTCAGTCTTCTCCGGCGAGAACCGCTGGGGTTTCTTCCCCTCTTTCTCAGCCGCGTGGACCATCTCCAACGAGCCCTGGATGAAGGGCTGGAGCAAGAAATGGCTCGATTCCCTGAAACTGCGCCTCGGCTGGGGCACCGTTGGCAACGACCGCATCAGCAGCTATCTGTCGAGCGATATCTACACATCCGTAAAGTACGGCCGCGGCAACGGCCAGGTCACGGCTCTGGTACCGCGCCAGCTGGCCAATCCCGACCTCCGCTGGGAAGGCTCGGAGACCCTCAATGCCGGAATAGACTTCTCTGTCCTGAAAAACCGTTTCAGCGGGACTGTCGATCTCTTCCGCAAGGACTCCAGGGACCTCCTGCTCAAGCAGAACCTGGCCCAGGTCACCGGATGGGACTCGCAGTGGCAGAACATAGGCCAGATACGCAACGAGGGCGTCGAGATCTCCCTCAACAGCATCAATGTCTCGAAGAAGGATTTCTCCTGGACCACGGCCTTCAACATCTCCTTCATCCGCAACACTCTGGTCTCGCTGCAGGATGGAACCAAGTACATGTACTCCCGCAGCGGCTTTGATTCGAACAACACCAACAACGACTATATCGCCATAGTCGGGCAGCCGCTCGGCAACATGTACGGCTTCGTCTTCGACGGCATCTACCAGTACTCCGACTTCAACATAGCCCCGGACCTGAGCGTCACCCTGAAGCCGGGTGTCGTCGACATGTCATCCCATGCCGGCGTCACGATGACTCCGGGCCATGTCAAGTACGTGGACGTCAAGAAGGACGGCAAGATCACGCCGGACGACCGTACCGTTATAGGAAACGGCTATCCCGACTGGTTCGGAGGCCTTACCAACACGGTCTATTTCAAGGGTGTCGACTTCTCCTTCATGCTGCAGTACAGCTACGGCAACGACATCTACAACGTCACGCGTTTCCGCACCACGAAGTCCAACAGCAAGAGCCGCAACATGCTCAAGGAGGTCGCCGACCGCTGGACGGTCTATCACGCATCCGACAACGTCCCTTCGCTGAAGGGCTACGTCACGCACGACATCTACTCCCGCTTCATCGAGGACGGGTCGTTCCTGCGCCTGAAGAACATGACCCTCGGCTACACCTTCCCCGACAAACTCGTCTCGAAGGCCCGCATCAGCAGGCTGAGGCTCTACGTCACGGGCAACAACATCTTCTGCCTGAGCCGCTACACGGGCTACGACCCGGAAGTGAGTTCTTCTTCCAACCCGCTCATGCCGGGCCTCGACAACAGCAGTTATCCCAAGAGCACGGCCTGGATCTTCGGCGCCGAACTTAAATTCTGAGAGGTATGAAAAAGTTTGTGATACTCCTGCTTGCGGTCCTTGCGACCGGCTGCAACCTTGACGAGAAGCTTTACAACTACGTCGACGAAGACGGTTTCATCGTCGATGCTGCCTCTGCGAACAACGTCCTCCTGGGGATGTACAGGCAGTTGGGCACCAATTCGCTGTACGGCTACTACCTGTCAATCATCTACGACCTCCCTACCGACATCGCGAAGGTCGACGGCCACCAGAACGTCAACAACCGCGACATCTGCCTTAATGCCCATACTCCTTCCCACGCCTATCTCCTGAGCACATGGGGCGCCGCATACAAGGAAATCTACTATGCCAACGACTTCATGGAAAGGGTGGCCAAGGCCAGGCCGGGCATGACCGAAGCCGACCAGCAGAAGGTCGATGTCTATGTCGCCGAGGCGAGGACCCTCAGGGCCCTGATGTACTTCGAGCTGACGCGCCTTTTCGGCGACATAGCCCTGCTGACGACGACGGAAGAGTCTCACCGCCATCCTTCCACCTTCGAGCAGATTCCGTCCGCACAGATTTACGACTTCGTGGAGACCGAACTCCGGGAAGCCGCCGAAGCCCTTCCCTGGGCCATGCAGGATGCCGTCAGGGATGACAATTCCTTCATGGTCTCCCGCGAAAGCGCCCTCGGCATTCTCGCCCGGGCCCTTGTCACCCGCGCGGGAGAACCGCTGAAAGACGCGAGCAAGTGGAGGGAGGCCGCGGATGTGTGCCGGCGGATTATCAAGGAAGGCGGGCACTCCCTGCTGAAGAACTACGAAGACCTCTGGAGGAACGTCTGCAACGGAGTCTGGGATCCCACCGAGAGCCTGTTCCAAATCAGCTTCTATTCCCCGACCCTCTCCAGCAATTCCTCGCAGAACAACAGCGGGTACATAGGAAAGTGGAACGGAGTCTATGTCGTGACGAACACTTCGCCGCTCGTGCGCGTCGACGCACGCTATAGGGCCCTTCCGACCTTCATGGGTTCCTGGAAGGACTACGACAAGGATCTCAGGTGGTCCCTCAGCGCCGCCGACTACTACTATGACGGTACGACGAAGAAGAGCATCAGCACCTATTCCAACAAGGACATAAGCTTCGAAAAGGCCATGGCCGACGGCGCCCAGACGGGATACCGCCAGCCTTTCAAGGACGGCCTCTACGTGGCTAAATACGACCTCACGAAGTACGTTCCCATGGACAAGCAGATATCCGAGGGCAACTACTCGAACGCCAACTGGTATCTCCTGCGTTACGCCGACGTCCTGCTGATGTATGCGGAGGCCCTCAACGAGGCTGACGGTGCCCCTGCCGATTCCGCCTATGCCGCAGTCAATGCGGTACGCCGCCGCGGTTTCGGCCTTCCGGAGAACGACGCTTCCGGCGTGGCGGACCTTCCCGCAGGCATGACCCAGGCGCAGTTCCGCCAGGCCATACGCGACGAGCGTGCCTACGAGCTCTGCTTCGAGGGGCAGCGCAAACAGGACCTCATCCGCTGGGGTATCTATTATGACAGCGTGATGAACACATACAACAGTCTGGAAGGATGGAGGGAAGGTTTCGGGGCGTATTACCTTGCCGGAGAATTTACGATCTGCGGCAGGCATGAAATCCAGCCAATCCCGCAGACAGAACTCGACCTTATGAAAAAATTCAAACAAAACCCCGGATGGGAATAATTATGAAAAAGAAGATCTTATTGCTCACGGCGGCGCTTGCTACCTTGTTGCTGCCGTACTCATGCGAAAAGCAGCCCAAGACTCCGAAGGAGGACCCTGTGGAGTTCACGGTTGAAATCAGCGACATCGCCATCCAGACCGCTTCTGTCAGCGTCTCTGCGACTGGAAGCCCCACGCTTGTCAGGATGGTGGATGCAATCCGTCTTTCGGATGTGCAGGCCGCGCTGGGCAGCCTTGAGGACGAAGAGGCCGTCAAGACATGGATTACCCGCAACGGCTCGGCCATAGTCCTGCCCTACGATTCGGCTGCAAAGGACCTCGAACCTGAGACCGATTATTTCATCGGCGTAGTGGCCTTCAACAAGGACATGGATGTCGTGGCGTTCAAGACCGCGACTTTCAAGACCCTCGAAGCCGGATCCATCGTCATCGGCGGTGGAAGCGGTGCCGGTTCCGTCAATGAAAACACCCTTTAAAGAGACTCCGGTATGAAACGCAATAAACTTATACTCGCAGTCCTGGCCCTCTCTGCGGCCACCCTGCTTTCCTGCTCGAGGCAGTTCGATGAAAACGGTCCCGCGCCGCAGAAGGCCCCGCGCCTCCTTTTCGAAGGCGGATTCGCTTCGACCCGTACGGCATTCGGCGCCGCCGAAGACGGTGTCTACCATCTGACCTGGTCCAAGGGCGATGCCATCGGCATCTTCTCTTTCGACCAGACGGAGACCATGAACGAGAACATGAAGGCCGAGCTGCTGGAAGCCTCGGTGGGTATGTCGAACGGCCTCTTCGCCCCTGTGGACAACATCTATACGGTTCCGGCGGAAGAGGAGGGCGCAGACCCCGTTACCGTGGTCGAGACCATCACCTATCCCCAGTACAGCGACGAGCAGTTCTTCATCTACTATCCTTGGGTGAAAGGCACGACCATCGATGTCGAGACCGCTTCCGTCAAGGGAGAACTTGCCTCCAGGCAGTTCCAGGATGCAGTAGGCGACAAGAAGATCGGCCCCAACGGCTTCTCCACCGCGATGGCCTCCGTCAAGGCGGGCGAGAACAAGGTATCCTTCACCCTCACGCACCGCATGGCCTACATCTGTTTCAAGGCGACCTCGACAGAGCTTGCAGGATATCAGATCCATTCCGTCCAGCTCTTCGACATGAAGAAGGAAGCCTCGCTGGTGGGCTCCTGGTCATACAATCCCCAGACCGGCGAACTGACTTCGGACGCTTCCGGAAAGTATTCTGCCAGCGTAGAGGTCTCCAAACATGATTTCAGCGCCGCGCCTTCCGCGAGCGAACTGTATCTTACCGTCCTTCCGGGCGATTATTCCGCGGCCGAGATGTGGGTTTCCGTGAGCTTCATCCGCGAAGACGGGCAAAGCGTCACGATCCCGAAGCGCTTCGAAAAGGCCTGCAAGTTCCCTGCAGGCACCCTTACGACCATCGATCTCGGGGACCTGAAGACCACGGACATCGACTGCCCCTGGTACGAGCCGACCGAGAAGAGGGACCTTGTGGGCTACTATGCCTACGGCCATGCCAACACCTACTACGCCGTCCGTCCTGTCCGTTCTGAAGAGGACAAGGCCGCCGGTACCTACACTTACACCACCGTCCACATCGACGCGAAGGCGAGGGGAGATTTCAGCCGCGTAGTCGAGCCGAAGTACTACGCCCTGCTTTCCCCGTCCGAAATGGGCTGCGGCAGCAAGGCCACGGGCGTGCGCCGCTTCCTCTCGCTCGAGCCTGAAGGAGGCAATACGGCCACGCGCAGGGAAGAGATTCCCACCCATTCTCTGGGCGCCGACTACAGTTTTGACGTCTATGTCCTCGACCAGGGCTATTGCACCGGCCGCTGGGGCACCGTCGCCATCTACGACAAGGACTACAACATCATCTGGTCATACATGGTCATAGGCTACGTTCCCGACGACGAGCCCCAGGATATAGTCTATCCCGAGGGATTCACCCTGATGGACCGCTATCTCGGCCAGGCTTACGGCCCGAAGAAGGCTGCGGAGCTCGGCAAATTCGACGACCCGGCCTGCGCCTACTTCCAGTGGGGAAGGAAGGACCCTCTGACATGGACCAACACGAACGGCCTTGTATACTACACTTTCCAGGATGCCGATGAGAGCGTTTCGATCGAGACGGCCATCCATAACCCGACCACCGTCTACGGTTACAACAACGAAGTCGGCCGCAATACCTATGGCGACTGGCAGCAGGCGGACGGACAGAGAAACGATCTCTGGGGAGGCTACAACAACACGGAGAAAGAGTGGTATGATCCCGATGAGAAGGGCCACAAGACCATCTTCGACCCCTGCCCGGACGGCTACCGCGTGCCGGACAGCAAGGTCTTCAAGACCATCAGCGAGAAGGCTCTCACCTGGGAGTCCACCAACAAGTCCACTCTCCAGGTGCACGACCCGGAGAGCGAGGGCTACTACCTTAATCCCAAGTCCCCCTGGTTCAATACTTCTTCCGGAAAGGGCGAGACCGTCCTCGCGGTTCCCGTGGACGGAGCTCCGTTCGTCTATTCGGAAGATGGCAAGTCGTACGACATCTGGCCCTGGGCCGGTTTCCTCTACGGAAGCGGCAGCTACACGAAGAGGTCAGGTTCCGTCTGTGACTATAACCTCGAAGCCTGGGCCAATGCCTTCTGCAACTCCGACCAGAAGCACCACGGGCGCGCAACCTGTCTCGAGTACGGCTACTGGTCCGCGGCCATTTACCGCAGTGACCGCCACTCCGCCCAGAAGGCCCAGCGTAACAGCATAAGATGCCAGAAAGAAGATTAAATCCATATATTATGAAAAAACATGTTTATTACATTGCTCCGCAGATGGAGGAATGCAAACTGGATCCGGAGGATATCCTCTGTGAGAGCCTCACGGGAAATCCCGGAGAATTTGAAGAAGAAATCTGGTAGTATGGAGGAAAGGAAAATGAAAAAGTATTCAGCCATTTTCGCTGCCGTCCTTGTTATGGCAGCCTGCGAGAAGGTATCCGAACCTTCAGTGACCACTACCGAGGGAGCCGAAACCCGTTTCGTCTGCTCCGCCGACACCCGTATTTCCGTAGGGGACAAGGTCGGTTCCACCTGGAATGCCCTCTGGAGCGCCGGAGATGAACTCACCATCGTAAAGGTCGCCGACAACAGCACCCTCGGGACCGCCACCCTCGTCAGCGGCGAGGGACAGCACAGCGGCATCTTCGCCACCACGGCCGCCATCACCGACGGCACGTCCGTCAGGCTTGTCTATGGCGCGGCTTCGATCAAATCGGCCCAGGTCCAGGCGGCTCCCGGGGCCAAGGACCTTTCCGACGTCACTTATGCCGAATCCGCGGCTTTCCCCTTCACGGCCGGCTCGACGATGAACTTCACCCTCAGCCACAGCCCGGCTATCGTGCACGTGACCGTGTCCTCGACCGATTTTGCCGACCTGCAGCTGACTGACGTCTCGCTCTTCAGCCCGACCGCCGCGCTTGCGGACGACGTGACCGACAGGGTCGGCGTTTCGTTCACCGCTCCCGAGGCCCTTTCCGGATCCCAGGAGGCATGGTTCACCGCCAAGCCCGTCGATTCCGCTTCGGATTTCTATGCCGTAGCCACTTTGAAGGGCACTTACAACGGCGTCCCCGATGCTACGGTCCAGATTCCCGTGAAGTTCGAGGGCAAGACCCTCACCGCCGGCAAGGTCCACGGCATTACCATCGCCGCGAATCTCTCCGAGAACGATGTCGACTGGTATAACCCCGTCTGCACGAGGTACATCCCTGCTGAAGGCTGGTGCTACGGCAATACCAACTGCATCATGATCAATCCCGCTGCCAGCACGACAATCAGTTTCGACTTCCGTGCGCAAGGTGATTTCTTCAATGTGATGCGTTATGCCAAGAAACCTGCAAAAGTCAAGTGCTTCATTGCAGACGTCGTGAATACCGGCACCTGGACTACATGGTCCGTCAACGGAACGCAGTCTTCCAGCAAGGGCATCATTGCCCTTCCTGCTGATATTTCTGCTGTGCAGATTGGCCGCTCCAGTGCTGCCATAGCCAGCTCGAAAACGTCTGTCGCCGGTTTCTTCGATATTCTGGATTCCTCCGAGAATGTAATATGGAAGTTCAGCATCTGGGGTACGGAACCGCAGGAGATTACTCTTGAGAATGGTGTCATCATGGACAGGAATCTCGGCGGTTATGATCCTGCTACGGGGACCCAGAACCAGCAAGGCGGTCTCTATTTCCAATGGGGCCGGCCGTTCTGTTTCGGTTATGGTTCTTCTATCCGGCCTACTACGACGGCTGCTGTCCATACTCTCGCCGAGTCTGCAGCCCAGGCAGAGAATATTGTCCTGAGGGATGATGCTTCTGATTCTGATTTCGATTTCCACTGGCTGAGGACCACTGAGGTCCATGTCGATCTTTGGGGTAATACGGAATCGTACAGTGCGTCACTCGGCGGAAAGAAATCGATCTTCGACCCTTGCCCGAAAGGATGGAAGGTCATTTCTCCTGCCTTGTTGACTGAGATCAAGGACAAAGCGTCCAAGGCGACCAGCCCTATCAAGATGCTCACCTTTACCGAAGGGGGTAAGACCGTCGTGATTCCTTTTGCAGGTCAGCAAAAAGGAAACGCTTCAGGGTTTGCATACTCTTCCGGAAAGAACTGGTCTGACAGGCTGTCTTATTTCTCGGACAGTGCCTACAAGCGCAGAGGTTATTGGCTGTACGTGGAAAGCATAGCCAATGACACTGATGTCCTGATCAACAACAACAGGAGCAGCCATGTTGCTGCCATGCGTTGCATGAAGGATACGGCGAACCGTTAGTATTACTATCTTTGCGGAATGGAAAAGCTTTCCCGTCGCATTGCAAGAGCGCTGCTGACGCTGCTCCTCCTCGGGGGAGCGGCGTCGCTGCCGCTCCTTGTGCTGCACTCCTGCAAGCCCGAGCCTTCAGGGACTGAGACTCCCGGCACGGATTCCGGAGATGACCCCGGCACCGATCCGGGCACGGACCCCGGAGATGACCCAGGGACCAATCCCGGCACTGACCCCCACCCGGGCTTTGTCGAGGAAGCGGACGACCCGGCCGCCGACCCGTCCAGGACCTTCGATTATTCGATCCTGGCGAAGGCCGGACACCCCCGTCTGCTGATGGGGGAGGAGGACTTCGCCACCCTGAAAAAGAAGGTCACCAGTGAACGCTTTTCCAATCCTACCCTTTATAAGATCCATTCCCTTATCGTTGCCCATGCCGGCGACATCGTCTCCGCGGACGAGGAGCTGACCGACCCGGCTTCGCACGAGAAGGTGGTGGAACATCTCCTGTACCTTGCGTACGCGTGGCGCCTTACGGCCAAGCCGACTTTCCTTGCGAAGCTCAGGACCGATCTGCGCAAGGTCTCCTCGTGGGGCAACTGGAACTCTTCCAGCGCCCTCAGTTTCGGGGAAATCAGCCAGGCCGTGGCCATAGCCTACGACTGGGCCTACTACGACCTTTCCCTCGAAGAGAGGGTCAACGCGCACAAGGCCATGGTCCGCAACGGCATACGTCCCTCCACGGACAACGGTTACCGCCAGTGCATAGGCAACTGGAATCAGGTGGCCAACTCCGGCGTGATGAGCGCATCACTTGCCATCTACGAGAAGGACAAGGCCCTGGCGGTAAACAACATAGAGGCCGGCCTTGAGGATAACAAGCACGCCATGGGCATAGTCTATGCCGGCGGGGGCGGCTACCCGGAGGGCAGCAATTACTGGGAGTACGGCACCGGCAACGAAGTCATACTCCTGCAATCCCTCGAGCGCATTTTCGGCAGTACGGGCGGTCTCAGGGAGGTCTCCGGCTTCATGGACAGCGGCGGATTCGCCGTTTTCACCCATGGTACCCGCGACACGTCATTCTCGTTCAATGACGGCGGAAACACCTACGACAACCCTCTTCTCGCCTCGTGGTGGTTTGCGGCCCGCAAGGACGACCCTTCCCTGGCATACGGGGAAAAGCATCTGCTGGACAACGGGAAGTACGCTTCGTCGCTGCCCAGGCGTCTTCCGCTGGTTCCTTGCTACATTTACGATTATGGCATGGACTCCAAGGGGATTACGCCTCCCGCCGCGACGATGTGGCACTGCGGAGGGCAGATCCCTGTCGGAATGATACGGCATGGCTGGAACTATGACGCCTCAGACGTGTACCTTTGCGTCAAGGGAGGCCACGCCGATACCTGGGCTTCGATGAACACTTCCCACGGCCACATGGACGCAGGATCCTTCGTCTTCGAGGCCGAAGGACAGAGGTGGTCCGACGATATCATGCGCCCGTCCTACAGCGCCTGGTTCGCGGCCCTGCAGGCGGCCGGCAGCCGCAGCGGCGACACTTCGCAGAAGGGCCTGCGCTGGGATACTTTCCGCGTGAACAATCTCTGCCACAGCACCATCTCCGCATATGCCAACGACGGCTCCGTCGCGAACAAGCTGCATCCCAGCGACCAATGGGTCTCCGGACAGGCGAACATAGTCGCGACAGAGGACACTCCTTCCCGGCAGAGTTTCACGCTCGATCTCAGCGCCCCTATGAAGGGACAGGTCAAGAGCGCCCGGCGTACGATAGCCCTGGTCGGCGGCAAGGACCTCGAAATTACGGACGAGATAGAGGCCCTTCCTGGGCTGGATTGTCCCCTCGAGTGGAGGATGCTGTCGGTTTCCAACTGCAGCGTCTCCTCCGGCAAGGTTGTCTTCAAGGCTCTTGCGGATGCATCGATAACGCGTGAACTCACGGTGAGCAGCTCCCTTTCCGACGTCAAGCCAGTCTATAAGTCCTGGAGCACCGTCCGGCCGTCCTCATGGACTTCCCGGAGCTGGGATCCTTCAATCTCCAACCGCGTCATCGCGGGCTGGTCCGTCACCCTCCCCGCGGGGAAGAAGGCCACCTTCACAACAACCCTCAAAAAGCCCTGACGGGCTTTTTTTTATTTGGATTTCTTTTCGGGATAATCTTTCGGAAGGATGCCGAACTGCGCCTTGAAGCACTTCGTGAAGTAGGAGAGGTTGTTGATGCCGACCATGTAGCAGACTTCTCCGACGCGGTATCGTCCCTCGCGGAGCAGCGAAGCCGCCTCCTTGAGCCGTATCAGGCGTATGTAGTCTACGGGGGAAGCCCCTGTCAGACCCTTTAGCCGGCGTTGCAGGTTGGACTGGCTTATCGCAAGTTCCGATGCCAGGTTCTCCACTCCGAAACCGTCCGTCGTCATACGCTCCTTGATCAGGGCGTCCACCTTTTCCAGCCACTCCGTATCCGCATTGGAGAATCCGGCGCTCTTGTGCCTGGATTCCGGGTTGGACAGGAGATCCTGCTGGGTGCGCTGACGTTTCTCGATGAGATTCGCGACGGTGGCCTTGAGGAAGTCCAAGGAGAAGGGTTTCTCGACGAAGGCGTCGGCACCTCTTTCCATTCCGAGGATCTTGTCGTCCAGGGAATCGCGCGCGGAGAGCAGCACGAAGGGGATGTAGTCGGTCATTTCGTCCTCGCGGATCGAGCGGAGCAGCTCGAAGCCGTCCATCCGGGGCATCATGATGTCGCTGATCACAAGGTCGAAGGGATCCTTTTTCAGCAGTTCGAGAGCCTCCAGGCCGTCTGTCGCCGTGGCGACATTGTACTGCTCTTCGAAATTCCTCTTGAGGAAGTCCAGCATGTCGGGATTGTCCTCGACGATAAGGATGGATGAGCGGCCCTGCAGGAACGGCCTGACGGGGGATGTCCCTATCTTTTCGCTGCCCTCGATGTACGGCAGGGTCACCGTGACCTGTGCTCCGCCGAGAGGTGAGACCCCCGCCTCGATGGTCCCGGAATGCTTCTCCACGAGCAGACGCACGAGGCTCAGGCCTATCCCTACGCCTCCGCTGGAGTTCTTGTCCACCCTGAAGAACGGCTCGAACACCTTGGCCCTGAACTCCTTCGGTATGCCTGGGCCGTCGTCGCCGACGGTGATGACCACGTTGTCGGCGTCCCGCGAGAGGGTCAGCTGAACTTTTGACGATGCGTACTTCACCGCATTCGAGAGAAGGTTGCTGACGACCTTTGTTATGGCCTCCTCGTCCACGGAACAGACCACGGCCTCGTCCGGCAGTTCGAGACCGACGGACGGGCCTCCGCCGACAGGGACGAAGCGCTCGGCTATGTCCATCAGCAGGAGGTTGAGGTTGGACGGGCTGAAACTGAGCTTGTAGCCTTCCTGGTCTATCTTGCGGAAGTCCAGCAGCTGCCGTATGAGCTCCAGCAGGCGGCTGGAATTCTTCGACATGGTCTCAAGGTCGGGCCGTATCGACGGATCCCATTTGCCCTCGGAAATGACCTTCTCGAGCGGGGCCTGGATGAGGGACACGGGCGTCTTGATCTCGTGGGCTATCTGGGTGAAGAAACGTATCCTTTCGCTTGCCGCCTCGCGGTCCCGTTTCATGTTCTCTTCTTCGCGGAGCATGCGTGCCTTCTCCTCCTTGCGCCGTTTCCATGCGCGGTAGAGAAGGATCCCGCCGCCCGTGAGCAGCAGGGCGTAGATCAGTATGGCTGCCCTGCTGGCGAGGGGATGGGGCCTGACGGTGATGGGCACGGATGCGACGTCGGTGCTCCACACCCCGTCGTTGTTGCAGGCCTTCAGTTCGAAGTTGTACCTGCCGGCGGGAAGATGCAGCAGGGTGACTTCGGGTACCGCCGTTTCCACCCACTTGTCCTGCCATCCTTTCATCCTCCATGAGAAGCGGTTGCTGCTCGGCGCGACATAGCTGTAACAGTCGAATTCTATCCTTATGGCATCGCGCTGCACGTCCATGGACCTGATTGCGGCTACGGGAGGAACTGTATTTGACTCGATCTGGAATGGGAAGAAGGCGTTCAGGCCGTTCACGCCGCCGAACCAGAATTTGCCGTCGGAAGTCCGGAGGCTGGACCGGAAGTTGAACTGATTGCTCTGCAGGCCGTCCTCGCCGGTCAGGATGACGCTTGAGCGCCGGGCGTAATCGTACTTGACGATGCCGCGGTGCGAGGATATCCATAGTATTCCGTCGCGGTCCTCCAGGATGCGGTAGTAGATGGCCCTAGGCAGGTTCATCTCGGGGCCAATGTGCTCGAGGCTGCCGCCGCGGAGCCGGAACAGGCCCTTGTCCTCCGTGGTGAACCACGGGTCGCCATGGCGGTCGACAAAGACGCTCGAGAAGTAGGCGTACGGAGCGTCCAGGCTCTCCCAGTCGCCGCCCGGCTTCTTGAACCGGATGCCGTAGTGCTTGCAGGCCGCCCACAGGGTGCCGTCTGCGCTTTCGGCCAGGTCTATAGTGAAGGCCTCGCCGGCTTTTTCCTCCTTGCGGATGCGCTCCCCGTCCCAGCTTGCGATGCCCCTGAACGTGCCTATGTACAGCCGTCCGTCGGAAGCCTTGAGAAGGGAATAGACGTTGTCATGCGGAAGGCCGTCAGAAGTGTCGAAACGGCGTACGGACCCTGTCCTTAAATCCATGCAGTCCAAGCCCTTGCTGAAAGTACCGATCCAAAGGCGGCTGCCGTCGAGGCAGAGGGCATGGAGGTTGTCGTGGGACTTGGAGGTATAGTCGGCAAAACGGCCGGAAGACCGGTCGAAATAGTTCAGTCCGGCGTTCTCCGTGGCAATCCAGAGGTTTCCGCGGGAGTCTTCGACGAGTTCGCTGACCGCGTTGCCTCGCAGGGTCCCCGCCCTGCCGTCGTCGCGGTACCATTCTATATGCTTCTGCTTCGGGGACAGGTACTGGATGCCGCAGAAGTATGTACCTATCCACAGGCCGTTCTCACGGTCCCTGAAGATGCGGTAGATGCTCTCGGTGCCTATGGAGGATGTATCTTGCGTGAGGATGCGCCGTGCCGCGTCATAGTGGAACAGGCCGTTGTCCGCGCCGATCAGGAAGTGTCCCGGCGATTCCGTGAATATGCAGTGGATGCGGTTGACCCCGAGCCCGGGGTGAGGGATGAAGGATATGGCGCCGGAGCGGAGGTTGAAACTGGCGATCTGGCCGGCGTAGGAACCGCACATGACCGTCTCCTCGTCGGCAAGGTACAAGCATGTGACCTCCGCGTCCATGGTCAGCACTTCTTCGAACGAGCCGCTGAAGCTGTCGAAGCGCAGGACCTTGTTCCCCCTGCCGAGGATGAGCCTGCCGTTTCCGGCCGAAAGGACATTGCCGACAGTCTCTCCGGGAAGATGGACTTTTACCAGGGTGGTGTCGTCATACTCCAGCAGGCCCTCCCATGAGGTGATCATGAGATGCCCGTTCTCGGGATTGTATGTGGCTTCGTGCACGCCCGAGTGCCTGTCTTTGGGACCGATGGTGCTGAACTGGCCGCTGGAAGGGTCGAAGAGCCGCAGGCTTTCAGTGGTGCTGACCCATATGCGCTTACCGTCGGAGTGCTGCAGCAGGGACCATGCGAAGATCGATTCCTTCGAGGTCGAAAAAGAGCCGTAAGCCTGGAAATCCCTGCCGTTGAATTTGTTGAGACCGTCGCGCGTAGCGAACCACATGCACCCGTCGCGATCCTGCATTATGTCCAGTATGCTGTTCTCCGAAAGGCCGCTGCGCACGTCATAGCGGCGGTACTCGGTCTGGGCCGGGAGAATGGTCCAGGCAAGCAGGAAGGCCAGGAGGGCGAGTGTCCTTTTCATTTGAGGTATTTTTCGAAATGCGGGGCTATCTCGTCCCCGCGCGTAAGGCGGCCGTTTATCACGCATACGGTCGTCACCTGCGCGCTGACGCAGAGGCGTCCGTCGTCCTTGCGGTAGATGTCCTGGTCGAAGATGAACTTCGGGCCTTCCCTGCGGAGGTTGAGGCACGAGATGAACTCCTCCTGGCCACGCAGCGGGGTCTTGTACTTTATGTCTATCTCGGAGACCATCACGTCGATGCCATCGTCGTGCCATTTGCGGAAGGAGAATCCTTCGGAGAGCAGCCATTCGTGGCGGGTGGCCTCGAGGTAGTGCTGGTAATTCGCATTGTTCACGACCCCCTGGGCGTCACATTCGTAGTCCCGGGTCTTCATTTCGAGTTTGTAGAGGTATTCTTTCATTGCTGCAGTTCCGGTTTGTCGAGTATGAATGTGCGGCTGTCCGATTTCATGGCCCTGTCAGTGTAAATGACCCGGACCTCGTCGCCGGTCCGGCCTTCGAAGCCTTCCACCGACCAGATGTGGGGGGAGGACATCCTGCGCATCGGGATGAACTCTTCCTTGTGTTCCTTGCGGTATTCCCGCGTGTGAGAGCGGGTCCAGTTGATGACCCCGATGCATTCAGGGGCGTATTCATAGCTGTGGCGGGCCTTATATGTCCTGCCGCCGGCCTTTACGGTGACATCTCCCTCAGGCGAGCCGCCGAAGACGTTTATTATAAGCCTGTTGCCCTCGAGCCAGACGGAGGCCTCGTCAGTGCGGTCCACGGCCTTGTAGGAGAGGCGGTACCATTTCCCGCTGCCGGGCTGGAAATCCGCGATGAAATAGCCTCTCGGGGCGCCGCAGTTCATAAGCGCCGACGGGATGCCGCGTTCGTCCTTGAGCCCCCGCCACCAGCTGCCGCAGGTCGCCCCGGCGTTCAGTTCCTCGATGCCGCGCCATGGGACGCTGCGATAGATCTGGTGCAGGTGGGCGCATGCCAGAAGGACCTTCTCCCGTCCTGCGAGGATGTTCAGCAGGGAGTCACGGCCTCGGATCTCGGTGAAGGGGATATGGGCGCAGAGGACCAGGGGCATCTTTTCCGGAGTGGCCCGCACCAGTGAGTCGAGCCAGCGCTTCTGGGCCTCGTTGAAGCCGCCTTCATAGCCGCGCTTGCGGACCCTGCGCACGTCGTCCATGAGGATGAAGCGTATGCCTCCGGCCGTGATGGCCGTGTCCTTGACGGGGTCCGGGCCGTCGTGGTTGCCGTTCACGCGTGCCCAGGGGCAGGGAAGGGAATCAAGGGAGGCTTCGCTAGGCGCGATCAGTTCCGTCTTTTCGTTGACAAGGTCGCCGAGGACTATGACATGGTCGAGGTCCTTTCTTTCGCGCAGTTCGCGGTATATGCTCCTTCGGGCATAGGAGAGTTCTTTCTCGCTGTCCACCTGCGGATCTCCGACGAGGGCCACGCGAAGGCGGCCCTTAGCCTGCACCTGGAGCGCGCCAGCGAGCAGAAGTCCGGCCGAAAGGGCGGCAAACACTGTTGTCTGTAAGAGTTTTGACATATTACCTCAAATATACGAAAAACATCGTTAAGATTGCAGAAAAATATTGTATAACACTATTGGGATGTGTGATATATCTTTCTATATTTGCAAAAAATGACCGATTATGCAGACATCTACCAGAATCCAGACGGCCTTCCGTCTCGACAGCAACCTGGTTTCGCGCCTCAAGTTGAAGGCCCGCCGGGAGAACAAAAGCCTCAACAAGCTGGTTGAGGAGGCTCTTTTGAAAACCGCCCCGGCCGAACTTGAATGGCCGAAGGTGGAGTTTCCTCTCAAACCGAGCCTTGTCGTGGAGAGCTTGAGAATCGATAATTCCCTTGGCTGGACGAAAGAAGAAATCGAGGCGGATCCGAAGTTGGAGTATTTGTTGACTAAACATGCCGGCTATGAGAATCTTCCTTGACACCAATGTGGTTTTGGATACTATCCTTCCCGAAAGGAAGTTCCGGCAGGCTTCCACGCAGGTAATGGATCTGGTGGATGATCCCGACAACCGTCTTTGCATATCTTCCCTGAGCGTAGCCAATATCTGGTATATTGCGAGAAAGTACATCGGGAAAGAGGGACTTACTGTGCGTGTAAAAACCTTTCTCGACAAATGGAAGATCCTCTCCGTCGGGGACATGGACGTCTGGCGCGCGGTGCGTTCGTCGTGCTCCGATTTTGAGGATGCCCTGCAGATTTCCTGCGCGGAAGGCTACTGCGACGTGATAGTCACTGCCGACAAGAAGCATTTCGAATCCTGCACCGCCCTCCCGGTGTTCACCCCGGAAGAGTTCATGGAACAACTACGCATCCACAACGGGCAGGAAGTTTAAACCGTGTTTGTCTTGAGCCCCTCGACGTATTTGTCGATCTTGCGGAGTTCCTTCGGGATGTCGATGCCCTGGGGGCAGTGAGGGTTGCACTGGCCGCAGCCGATGCAGTGGTCGGCCTGGCGGAAGCGTTCCACCGTGCGGCCGTAGCTGCTGAGGTAGGCGCGGCGTGCCTTGCGGAAGGAACTGTCGTCGGGGGAAGAGACCATGAGGCCCTCTTCGACCATCTTGTCGTAGTGCCTCAGGATTCCCGGAATATCGATGCCGTACGGGCAGGGCATGCAATAGTCGCACGCATTGCACGGGATCAGCGGGTATTCCATCAGCGAGGTTGCCACATCCAGGAGCATCTCGATTTCCTTTTCCGAGCAGGGCTCCAGAGGGGAGAAAGTGCGGATGTTCTCTTCCAGGTGCTCCATGACCTTCATTCCGCTGAGCTCGGTCAGCACGCCGGGGAAGGTGCCGTTGAAGCGGAATGACCATGAGGCTATGCTGCTCTCGGGACGGCGGGCTTTCAGCCTGGCGGCGAGGTGGTCTGGCAGGGACGCGAGCCTTCCGCCGAGCAGGGGCTCCATGATAACGGCGGGAATCCCGCGCTTCTCAAGCTCCCCGTAGAGGTATTCGGCTTCGACGTTCCTTCTCCCGGGGTGGGTCCAGTCGGCATAATTCATCTGTATCTGCACGAAGTCCCAGTGCACCCGGTCGTGGATGGAGAGGAGGTAGTCGAACACCTTCACATCCCCGTGGAAGGAGAATCCGAGATGCCTGATCCGGCCGGCTTCGCGTTCCGCGAGGAAGTAGTCCAGCAGGCCTATGTCCAGAAAGCGCTTGTGCAGCCGCTCGAGCCCGCCTCCGCCGACGGCGTGGATGAGGTAGTAGTCGATATGGTCGGTCTGCAGCAGGCGCAGGGAGTTGTGGTACATCTTCAGGCTCTCCTCGTACTGCTTCTCGCCGAAGTCGTGGCCGAAGGTGGACATCTTGGTGGCGATGAGCCATTTGTCGCGAGGGTGCCGGGCCAGGGCCTTCCCGGTGATTTCTTCCGAGAGGCCGCGGCAATAGACGGGCGCCGTGTCGAAGTAGTTGACGCCGTGCGCTATCGCGTAGTCGACGAGTTCGTCTATCTTGTCCTGGTCGGGGATTTCGGTGCCGTCAGGACCCTTCTTGAACGGCCACCTCATGCAGCCGTAGCCGAGAAGTGAAACCTTGTCGGTGCCGCAGGAGCGGTAGCTCATCCCTCCTGTCCCGGCGTCTTTTTTCGCTGCGGGAACGCATCCGGCGGGGAGGGCAGCGGCAGCTCCGGCGGCTATGCCTGTCTTTATGAATTCTCTTCTTTCCATGGCTCTACCGGATTATATGGGTTTCATAGCCTTCCACGCGGATGGCGCTGACCGGCCTTGAGGGGCATACGTATTCGCATGCGCCGCAGCCTATGCACTTTTCTTCGAGGACAGCGGGTATCTTGACGGAATCCGGATCGTCCGGGTCCGAAGGGACCATCACTATGGCTCCGGACGGGCAGTGGCGTGCGCAGTTGCCGCATTCCACCCCGTCCCGCCAGGGTAGGCAATGGCCCCGGTGCCATACGGCCTTCCCGACGCTGACCGCTGTACGCTCTTCGGGCGTGACGGGAAGGATGGCGCCGGCGGGGCACACGTCGGAGCATGTGGTGCATTCCGGGCGGCACCAGCCCCTTTCGTAGGACGCGAAGGGCTGCATCAGGTGCTCCAGGTCGGAGGAAGGGCGCAGCACGTCATTGGGACAGGCTGCCACGCAGAGCTGGCAGGCGGTGCATTTCGAGTAGAAGTTCTTCGCGCTGCCCGAGCCCGGGGGCGTGATGCGGGTATGACGGCGGGGAACATGCTTCTTCTCGATTTCGGCGAGGCCTCCGTCCAGTTTCTGGACCTGCTTCTCTTGGGCGTCGAGGACGGCGCTTCCGGCGGCGAGGGCGCTGACCGCGAGAAAGGAACGGCGGGCGGTGTCAGTGGTTGCCTCCGGCTTTGCGGCCGCCTTGCGGCCCCAGGCGAAACGGTACTTGAGCGCGCCGAACTTGCAGTCCTCGATGCAGTTGAAGCAGTCCACGCAGCGGCTGTAGTCTATCTTGTGCGCGGCTATGTCTATGCAGGAAGCCTTGCATTTGTGCTCGCAGACCTTGCAGTTCCTGCATTTTTCCGTGTCGATCACGGGGCGGAATGCGGCGAAGCGCGAAAGGAATCCGAGTACCGTGCCGACGGGGCAGACCGTGTTGCACCAGGTCCTGCCGCCACTGAATGCGAGGAAACCGACCAGAAGGAAGGTAAGGACGGCCACTGCGAAGGTCGGGACGCTGCGCAGCCATACCTCCTTGCTGTAGATGTTATAGGCTCCGATCCTGTCTTCGATCAGGCCGAGCAGGTTGTTTCCCCAGATATATACGGGCTGGAACAGGTTCTGCGTGATGCGGCCCCAGGCGCTGTAGGGCGCGAGGATGGCCACGAACCACTGCACCCCGGCGATGAGGGCTATGATGAAGATAGCGAGGAAGCCGTAGCGCAGCCAGTTGTTGGCGGGCCTGAATCCGCCCGGGGCTTTCCTGACGTGCCTGCGGACGGCGTTGCCGGCCAGTCCGGCAGCGTCCTGGAACACTCCCAAAGGGCAGATTACCGAGCAGTAGATGCGTCCGAAAAGGAGGGTCAGGAGCACCAGGACGGCGATTACGCCGAAGTTAAGGGCAAGGACCGCCGGCAGGAACTGGACCTTGGCCATCCAGCCGAGCCACCCGTGCAGGGCGCCCGAGATGTCGAGCAGGAGGAGCGTGATGCCGGCCCAGAAGATGCAGGCCAGGGAAATTCTCAATGTTTTCATATTCCGGAGGTCAGGAAATTTCTCATCTGGGCGTCCCACCAGCGGGTCGGAAGCAGCCAGTGCAAAAATATGAGGCTGCCGGCTCCGAAACCGAGACGGTAGCGGGTGCTGGGACGTTTGGAAAGGGCAGCCCGGCAGATCGCTGCCGCGACCCTGTCGGGGTTGGTGAAGGCTTTTGAAGAATACCATTTGTGCATCGTGGCGGCTTCCTTCGCGGCATCCTTTTCGTATTCGGTGCCGCGGGACGACTCCGCTAGGTGTCTGGCCGCTATGATGCCCCAGTCGGTGCGTATGGCTCCGGGTTCGATTATGGATACGTCGATCCCGAACGGCTTGACCTCCATCCTGAGTGCGTCGCTGAGCGCCTCGACGGAGTACTTGGAGACATGATACCATCCTCCGAAGTACATCACGCTGCGTCCGGCCACGGATGCGATGTTGACGATGCGTCCGCAGCGGCGTTCCCGCATCGAAGGAAGGACGAGCCGGCAGAGCTCCGCAAGGCCGAAGACGTTCACTTCCAGTTGCCTGCGCGCATCTTCAAGCGGGACGGTTTCAATGGCTCCGAAATAGCCGTAGCCGGCGTTGTTGACCAGGACGTCGATGTGCCCCTGCTCCGCTATTATGCGGTCCACGCCGCTTTTCATGGAGGCTGTGTCGGTGACGTCCATCTTCAGGGGAATGACGCCTTCCGAGGAGAGCTCTTCGATTTTCTCCACCCTTCTTGCCGCTCCATAAACCTTGTGGCCCTTCCGGGCGAGGAGGCGTGCCGCCTCGTAGCCGATACCGCTGCTTGCGCCGGTAATCAGGATGATCTTGGGTTCCATATCTGTCATTGTTGTGTTTCAGGGAAGCGGGAAAGGTAGGCGCGTACTGCATTCCTGTATCTGATCTGTTGCCCGCACAGGTTTTCGGCCGCCTGCACCTGCTGCAAGGAAACCTGCATCAGTTCGGCCGCGGTGGCCATTCCCGCATCGTATTTGGCCTTCGTCGTGCGGAGCGTCTCGTCCGCGAAGCGGAGAGCCTCCTCCTTTACCCTGAGGTCCTCCCATGCCGTCTCCATGCCGAGACGCAGGAGGCGGATCTGCAGAAGGAGCTTCCTGCCCAGGTTGTCCCTCTCAATTTCGGCTTTCCGTACCGAGTAGTCCAGCCTTCTGGAGCGTATGGTCCCTTTCCAGATATCCGTGACGGGAATCTGGACCGTTGCGAACAGAAGGCCGTTGAAGCTGCCTTCCTTGCCGTCGGTCATCGCACCGTAGCCATAACCCGCTCCGAGGGCGACCTGCGGAAGGAGTTCCCCAGTTTCCATGCGCTTTTTGAGTTTTTCCGCCTCGACCTTCATGCCGAGCAGCCGGGCTTCGTCCGTGACCACTTCGTCCTCGTTCTCCCTTACAATTTCGGAAGGGGAGGGAAGCTCCTCAAGTGAATCCGAGAAGCGTATCCCGGAAAGGGAGGAGTATCCGTATTCGAACCCGATGTCGTCGAGAAGGTCCATCTTGAGCAGGGCGATTCCGCCGCGCAGCCGTATCTGTCCGGATGCGAGTTCGCTCCTGCGCATGTTCAGTTCCAGCAGGGTGCTTCCGGTCAGCAGTCCGGCGCTGCGGGCGCTTTCCGCGTCTTTCTGAAGCTCATCCAGCAGTTTGAGGGCCTCTGCCAGCGTCTTTTCTTTCTCCTGGAGCGCGACTATCTTCCAGTATTTGCTCTCGACGGAGTCCCTGACGGCCTTCATGGCCATTCCTTCCTGGATTGCCGCTGCGTCGGCCGCTATGCCGGCAAGCTTGTTCCCGCTGCGTATGCGTCCTCCGGCATAGACCGGCTGCATGGCCGTCATCGAGATGCCGTAGCCGTCACCCATCATCGTGAAATATGGTTTTATCCCATAATTCCTGGCCGTCTCGGAAATGGTGTTGTTGAGCTCCCAGGCGTCGTCGCCCGTTCCCAGCACATCCTTGAGGGTAATCTTCAGTAAGGGGTCGAAAGCGTGGTATCCGAGGGCGGTCAGGCTGATTTTCGGAAGATACTCCAGCCTCGCCTCGCTGACCTGCGCCTTTGCCGCGAGTGCGTCAAGATGCGCGCTGCGGACCGCCGGGGCGTTCTCCGCCGCCATTTCAAGACACTCGGCGAGGCTGACGTTGCGGGGTTCCTGCGCCGCCAGCATCAAGGGCAGCATCAATGCCGATATGGAGAGAAGGCGTTTCATTTCTTCTTGTCCGCGCGTTTGAAAAGCTGCCAGTAACTGACAGGCATGATAAGGGTTATGAGGAAGATGCTGAGAAGCGTTCCGAAGCATATCACGACTCCCATGGGCATCCACAGGAGGTCGCCGCTGATGATCATGGGAAGCACTCCCAGAGCCGTCGTGCACGAAGTCAGGAAGATGGGCCTCATGCGCCTCTGACCGGCCTGGAAGGCAGCATCGCGCACTGTCTGCCCGCCGTTGAAACGGGCGTCTTCGGCATATTCGAACATGAGGATGCCGTTGCGGACTATGATGCCGACGAGCGAAATCAGCCCGAGTACGGCGGTGATGCTGAAATCGAGCTTGAACAGCCACAGCCCGAATGACGCGCCGAACAGGCACAATGCGCTGAGGGCCATGGTCAGCAGGGCTATGTTGCTTTTCTTGAAGTGGATGAGTAGGAACAGGAAGAGCACGGCGCAGGCTGCGATGAAGGACCACATTATCTCCGGAAGTACCGCCGAGTTCATCCCGGTGAGTCCGGAGTAGCTGACGCTGACTCCTTCCGGAAGCTCCACTTCGTCCTTGATGAATTCCCTGACCTTCTTCTCCACGGCCGGCTGGCTGATTCCGGTCTTCAGGTCGCATCCTATGCTGACCGTCGGCGTACCGGCTTCGCGTACGAGTTCCGACGGTCCCCATTCCGGGGTTATGGAAGCGACTTGCCTCAGGGGGATGCTCACGCCGGGCACGGTGGTGCTTACGAGCTGGTCCCCGATGACCGAGTAACCGTCGGCGCCGTCACTGCCCTCGCTGTAGATGTTGACAGGGATCCTGTTCGCCCCTTCCCAGATGGTCGCCACGCTTTCCCCGTTGAAAGTTCCTGCCAGGGCGAGGGACAGGATGCCCTTGCTGACGCCCAGCCGTGCCGCCTCATCGGGATCGAGACTGATGCCGACCGCCGGGCGCTGGTCCTCGATATCGCTGTGCACCCATTTCGTTTCGGTGTCCAGCGACGCCATGTAAGCCTGGATCTTTTCGGCGGCTGCGGTCATGTCCTCCCTCCTTTCGCCCTTCAGTTTGATGCATACGGGGGATTCGACGACCTGGTAATCCATCTGCTTGAAGTGGAGCCGGGCTTCAGGGAAGATATGCTCGTACTTGTTCTCATACTCGCGCAGGACTTCCACGGTGGTGTTTTCCGACAATGTCCTCACGATGATCTGCGAGCGCTGTGGCCCCGGCAGGATAGGTGTATAGGTCGCGGCGAAACGGGGCGCGCCCGTTCCGGCGAAGCAGGTCGCGGACTTGATCCTGGGGTCGGCGAGGAACAGCCTCACGAGGGAATCCGAAACTTCTTTCGTCCTTTTCAGCCCGCATCCCGGCTCGAGATAGGCTTCTACGATGAAATAGTCCCTGGCAGCTTTCGGCATCATCTGCACGTTCAGCTGGAGGAACATCCATATACCTATCCCTACGGCGGCGAGGCCGCCCAGGATGGTCAGGCCGGGAACCTTGAAGCAGATGCGCAGGAACCATTCATATATCTTCTGGAGGAGGTCGAAGAACCACTCCTGGGCTTTCCGCACGATGCTTTTCCTGCGCCCCGGTTCTTCGGGCGTGATGAACTTCACTTCTAGCGAGGGGACCACGGTCACCGCATAGAACAAGGAAGCCATCAGGGCGAACAGTATGACCCACGGAAAGAGGCTGACGAAGTCTCCGAGGTAGCCTTTGATGATCTTCGTCATCGGGAAGAACATCAGGCAGATGGCCAGCGTCGCCACGAATGTCGGCATGAACAGCTCCTTGGCGCTGGCTGCCGCGGCAGCCGCTCCGATGCGGCCCCTGCGGACCTGGTTCATGTAGCCGTCCATTGTGATGATGGAGTCGTCCACTATCATTCCGAGGCAGGTGATGAGGGCTGCGAGCGTCACCGTGTTCAGGGGTATCTTCGTCACGAACATCGCGGCGATGGCTATGGCCGTGCACACCGGCACGCCGGAACTGGCGATGAGGGCCGAGCGCATGGGGAAAAGCATCAGCATGACCATGATGACCACGATCATGGATATTATGAGGTCCCTGAGGAAGTTCCATACGCTGGTCTTCACGACCGCAGGCTGGTCGGTGACGTTGTCAATCGTGACGCTTTCCGGCAGTTCGGTCCTGAACTCGTCCACGACCGCGTTTACCTCGCGGCCGAAGGCTACGATGTTGTTGTCCGGCCGCATCTCGACGTTGACGATGAGGCAGGAATTGCCGTTGTACGACACGAACTGGGTGGGGGTCTTGAAACGGCGTTCTATCGACGCCACGTCCTTCAGGCGCACCACGTTACCCGCCGGGTCCGAGTATATTATCCTTTCCGAAACCTCCTGCTCGCTCCCCACGGGGGCTTTCACGATTATCGGGGATTCAGTGTAGGGGGTGCTGAAACTTCCGGCGGGAATGGCCAGGGACGAACTCCGGTAATTGATCATCAAGCCTACCGGGTCTATGCCGTAGGACGACAGTTTTTCCCGGTCGAGGATCACCGCGATCTCCTCGGTCTGGCCCCCGAGTATCTCCGCCTTGGCAAGGTCCGGCAGTTTCCTCAGGCGGGCGCAGAGGTCTTCTGCGTACTCCCCGAGCTCGCTGTGGCTCTTGTCGTCCGAGCCTATGGCCAGCAGCATCGAGGATACGTTGCCGAAGTCGTCCAGCACGGCGATGGCAAGCACCTCCGGCGGGAGCGTGAGTTTCCGCGTCTGCAGCCCCAGCTTGATCTTGGACCATATTTCGTCCTTGCGGTTCTGCGGGATGTCGGCCCTCAGATCGGCGTAGATGTAGCAGATCCCGTCCTTGCTTACCGTCTTGAGGGTGCTCCGGTCCACTTCCTTGAAAGTGAAGAGGTACTGCTCGAGCGGCTTAGCGAGCTGCTCTTCGACTTCGGTGGCCGTGGCTCCGGGATAGATTCCCGCGATGAGTCCCTGCTTGATCTCGAAGGTGGGGAATTCGTCCTTGTTCATCCTGGAGATGCCGAACCCTCCGACCGCAATCATGGCCGCGATCAGGAGATAGACCCAGAACTTTTCGCGTATGGCCCACTGCACCCATGCGGCTATGCCGCGGGCGCTGCCGCTCCTGATGCTGTTCTTCAGATCTCCCAGTTCCATCAGAAGACGGTTTTGACTTTCATGCCGGTAGATACCTTGCGGCTTCCTTCGACGATGACCAGGTCTTCCGCGCCCAGCCCTGCGGATACTATGATGCCGTTTCCGGCATATCCGCCGACCGTGATGTATTTTTTCGAGACGGTGCCGTCAGTCGCAGTCCAGACGTAGCGGCCCTGCATGTCGGTGCGCACTGCGGAAACGGGAATGACCGCGAGGTCCTTCTCCCCGGGGGTGTCCAGCCTGACCTTGCAGACCATGCCCGGCATTATCCCGGCGACATCCCCCTTGAGGTCCAGGATGCAGTCGTAGCTGTGCGACAGGGGAGAGGCGACCACTCCCTTCGTGCGTATCGTCCCTTCCACGACGCGGTCCAGGGCGGATATGGTGATGACGGCCTTGTCCCCGGTGCTGAATTTTGCAAATTCATTTTCAGGGAGCGGGAAATGCACTTCGGGCTTGGAAAGATCGACTATGCCCAGAAGCGGCTCGGCCAGTTTGGCTTCCATCCCGCGGCTGACATAGACCTTGTCCACCGTGCCGTCGAACGGAGCCCTGAGCGTGCAGTGCCAAAGGGCCTTACGGGCGGCCAGTTCGGTCGCGCGGGCCTGCTCGACCTGGGTGCGGACCTTTACGTATTCCAGTTCCGTCACCGATCCGCTTTCGTAAACCTTCTGTATCCTTGCCCATCCGTCCTCGGCCTGGTCCAACTGCGCCTTCGCGGCGTCGTAGGCGCTGCGTATCGATTGGGATTCGACCTGTGCCACGAGCTGGTCCTTGCGTACCTTCTGGCCCTCCCTGACGGGCAGGGCGGAAACGGTGCCGGAGTTGTTGGCGGAAATGATGACGCTGCGGGATGCTTCCACCGTGCCGACATAGCCTGCGGATGCGGCCGCGTTTTCTCCGGATGCCTTCATGACCTTGACCGTGACTTCGCAGGGCTCGGGAGCGGGGGTCTGGCGGATGATGCTTCCTACGTGGTTGCAGGAACTGAGAATGAGCAGCAGGGCCGCTGCATGTACGGTCTTATTCATTTTCAGTCGCGACGCAGTTGATACGGGAAGATGTGATCCGGCCTTCGAATCCGTTGAGCTTGTAATCACCGGCATAGTCCATCCGCAGGATGACCACGTTCTCGTAGCGGCGGCCCTTGCCGGACGCGGAAACTTCCAGCTTGTCCACGGATAGCAGGCGCTCCGTTTCGAGGCGGGCGGTTCTCGGCGCGGGGAGAAGGGTAAGGACGCTCCCTTCGGCGGCGCCGCGGAAAACGAGTGGATCGCCTCCGGTTATGTTCATCGTGACCATCACGGAATCGGTCCCGTTTTCCACGATGCGCATCTGGCCTTTTTCAGGGACGAGATTGCGCACGAAGCTTGTGTCGTGGCTCCCGACGGTGTCGCTGACAACGTGGTAGCGGTAGGTGGTATCCTTGAAAATGAATCCGGTCACGATGGTGTCAACCTTGACCGTGTCCCTCAGGATGTCGAGTACCTCGCCGCTGATTTCCATGGAGCCGCCGGTCTTGAACGAGTATGAGCCCCGGAACAGGGTCTTGCCCTGCCTGCTGCATGAGCTCATCACGCAGCATAGGGAGAAAAGTATTGCGATGTATTTTTTCATTGTTCTTTCAGAAACCGCGTTTCTTCTGCAAAAACCATGCCCTAGGGCATTCTAGCCGCACTTTCGGCAGGGCGGAAGTCTCCTTCGTTGAAGTGCTGGTTGTCGGGAAGCGGTTCCGGCTTTCCGGTCCCTTTCTTCATGAGTTCTTTCAGTTCCGGGAGATGGTGCTGGTAGATGTCCCTCGGGCACGTCCCGTGCTTGATGCACAGGCTTGCCGCCATTCCGACGACCTCGCCCATCATCGCGATGTTCCGCATCAGACGGGTGGATCCGAGGGTCACATGCGTGACGCTGATGTTGCGTCCGGCCATGAACAGGTTCCCTATATTCCTGCTGTACAGGCAGCGGTAGGGGACCGCATAAGTCGGAATCGGGTTGTGCTTCGTGACGGCCTTGAACGGTTCTCCCTTGAAGTACCTGGTGTTGAGGCTGTCCGGGAAGTGGAGGTCGAAATGCCAGTTGATCGTGAAGGAGGCGTCTTCGTGGAAGACCTGCTTCGTCACGTCGTCCTGCTTGAGGATGTAGTCTCCGATCAGGCGGCGCGATTCCCTTTTGCCTGCGACATAGGCGACCCAGGAAAGTTCACGATCTTCGACGTTCGCCTTTCCGGACCATCTGTTCTTGAGGAAACTCCAGTTGGAATAGACCACGAGCAGCCCGTAGTCCCTGATTCGCTCGGCCTCCGCGATCTGGTCCCTGTCCATCCCCGTTTCCCAGGTCCATTCGCCCATCCAAACTTTCTCGCAGCTGTCTTCGCTGAATCCGGCTCCATAGCTGAACTCCGGGAAGGGGCACTTACTGCCGACCGCGCGGGAATACCATTGGACGGAGGCGCCCATGGTGAGGCTGTCCGGCCGTTCCGGGGCCAGGGATTCCCCGAATTCATCGCGGCCCTCGCGTCCCATTCTCCAGTCCGCTCCGGCCATGAACCCGAGGTTGCCGTCCCCGGTGCAGTCGCAGAACAGGGGTGCTTCCAGGCGCAGTTCCTTTCCGGTGAGCGTGCTTCGGACGATGACCGACCCTATGATCCCCGGGCCGTCCATTTCCACGGCGACCGCCCTGTAGCAGGAGAACAGATGCACGTTCGGTTCGGCTGCGATGAAGGCCTCTTTCTTCTCGTCTTCATAGTATTCGGCCGGCCTGGCGTTGCCTCCGCGGCTGTGCCCGAATTCGCGGACCATCCTTCCGAGGGCCGGATAGGGGGCCATCTCGATTTTTCCTCCGAGGTGGACCCTGACTTCGGAGCTGTTGTTGCCGCCCAGTTTCGGGCGGTCCGAAACCAGCGCGACATTCAGTCCGAGTCGGGCGGCGGATACTGCCGTGCACATGCCGCCGATCCCGGCGCCGACTACCACCAGATCGAACTTTCCTCCGTCCTCAGGGGTGGCGGAAACGGCTCCGGCGCTGCGGCGGAAAGCATCAAGCTCCTTTCCTCCCTGCGGAGGCGTGACTCCTTCCCGCCTGGTGATCCATACCGCGTCGCAGCGTCCGTCGAATCCTTTCAGGTCATGCAGGGAGAGGGTATGGGTCCCGCTTTTCAGTTTCGCCTTCCCTGCAGGCTGCCATTCCCATGCGTCGCCGGCCGCCCCGGCCGTGCCGCCGGTTTTCCGGCCGTCAATCCGCACCTGGAATCCTCCGGGGCCTTCTCCGCGACTCCATGGGGAGGTCCAGTTGTATGTGCGCACGTAAATATGGTATGTCCCCGCTTCGGCGATGCGGAAACTCGTGGATGCGTCTTCGACGGGTTTCCCCATGCCGTGGGCGATCAGGTACGGGGATCCCATGATGTCCATGAACTGCTGGTCGACGGACCAGCCGCCGTGGTTTTCGAAACTTTCCGCTTCCAGGAATATTCCCTGGGCCCGGGCCGTCGTCGTGCCGGCCGCCAGGGCCAGGACTGCAAGAAGTATCTTTGCGTTCATAGCTTTGTAATTATTCTCAAATATAATTATTTTTGGAATATGAAACGCAGATTCTTACTTCTTGTTGCGGCCCTTGTCCCGGTCTTTTGTCCGGTCGAGGGACGCTCCCGCCTCAGGGTCGACGACCGCCTGCCGGCGGGAAACGTCGTCGTGGACAAGGTCTCGGCAGACACCGTGTATCTCCGGCCCGACCTCCGGGATACCGGCCGGGACTGGTTCTACTGGGCCTTCCGCGTCCGCGGAGCGCAGGGACGCACGGTCGTGTTCAAGTTCAACGGCAAATGGGTCGGGGCCCGCGGCCCCGTAGTCTCCACGGACAGGGGGAAGAGCTTCCGCTACAGCGGGGGAGAGGCGTCCGACTCTTTCACCTATACCTTCGGCCCGCGTGAAAGGAGGGTCGATTTCTATGAATGCCATCCTTACCTGCCACGCGACTGGAGGCGTTTCCTGCGGGGCCTGGACCGCCGGACATTCCGGGCGGGGGAGCTCTGCCGCAGCCGCAGCGGCAAGAAAGTGCCCTTCGCGACCTTCGGACGTCTTGACGGGCAGGCCCGCCACCGTGTGGTCATCACGGCTCGTCACCACTGCTCGGAAAGCATTGCCAGCTTCGTTCTGGAAGGGATCGTGTCAGTTTTTGCCGGAGATTCGGAAGCCGGAAAGTGGCTGAGGGAGAATGTCGGGCTCTCGGTCGTGCCGTTCGTGGATTACGACGGCGTGGTCGCCGGAGACCAGGGGAAGGCGCGGCTGCCGCATGACCATAACCGTGACTATGTCGAATTCCTGTATCCCGAGACCCGGGCCGTGGCCGACCTGTACGCCGCCAAGAGCCCGGAGATCATACTGGACTTGCACTGCCCGTGGATTTCCGGAAAGACGGAGGAACTGGTTTACTGTCCCATGAGCAACCCCGAAGTCGTACCTGACGGGGCGGCGGAGGAGAGGTTTACCGAAATCGTGGCCCGCAACGCGAAGGGCCTGCCGTACTCCGCGGAGAACAACCTGCCTTTCGGCGTGCGCTGGAACACGGGGAAGAACTACGACGGCGGCCTTTCCTGCCGCATGTGGGCGATGCAGAACCTCAAGGGCCTGCGCATATGCCGCTGCTTCGAAACTCCCTTCGCCAATGCCCAGGGAGTGGAGGTGAACCCCGTCTCCGCGAGGGAATTCGGCGAATCCATAGCGGAGTCGATAGTGGATTTCCTTAAGTAATAATGACTTTTTGTCAGTTATAACTGCCATATAGTCAGTGGTTTAGCGACAAATTGGCAATTTTTGCGACTATTTATCGCATTTGCCCCGGTTTTCTTCGGAAGGCCGGGATTTTGTATTATCCATAAGCGAACCCGCCAGGGTGGCGGGCCCGGAAATAAAGTTAAACTTAAATTATAGGAGATTTTAATTATGTTACCGACAGCAGCAAGAAGGAATCAGGATTGGTTGCCCAGCATTCTCAACGGATTCTTCGATGACGACTTCATGGGGTTCACCCCTGCGAAACAGTTTGCTTCGCCTGCGGTAAACGTCCTTGAGGACGACAAGGAGTATCAGATCGAGCTCGCAGCCCCCGGAATGACCAAGGACGACTTCAAGGTCCGCCTTGAGAACAACGACGAGCTTGTGATTTCCCTCGAGAAGAAGGAAGAGCACAAGGAAGGCAAGAAAAAGAACTATCTCCGCAGGGAGTTCTCCTACGCCTCCTACCGCCAGAGTTTCATTGTGCCTGACGAGGTCGACATGCAGAAGATCGGAGCGAAGATGGAGGACGGTGTCCTCAGGATCACCCTCCCGAAGAAGGAAGAGGTCGTGAAGGTCCCCGCATCCCGCCAGATCGAGATCGGTTAACGGTTTTCGAGGTCCTTCAGGGCCTTGATGGCTTGGGGACACAGTATGAGGATCGCTATCACGTTGATCCAAGTGGTCAAGCCAACCCCTATGTCACCTATCTGCCATATGAGGTTGGCTTCTTTCGTCGCGCCGAAGATGACGGCCGACAGCAGCAGTATCCTGTAGATCCAGAGCACCGCCTTTTCCTTTGCCTGGTTGCTTCCCGGCTTGAGGTTGAAGAGGTAGATTATGCTGGACTCCGCGTAGAAGTAATAGGCCATGATGGTAGTGAAGACGAAGAAGAAGAGAGCCACGGTGATGAATCCGCTGCCGAAGCCGCTGAACACCGAATCTATGGCTGCCTGGGTGAAACCGACATAGTTGTTGCCGAGCTCGGGAGCGCCGCTGTAGAGCATCTCTCCCGAAGCCCCGAACACGTTGAACGAACCGGCGGAAAGAATCATGAGGGCGGTGGCGGTACACACGAGGAGCGTGTCCACATAGACGGAAAACGCCTGCACCAGGCCCTGTTTCGCAGGATGCGACACCTCGGCGCTGGCGGATACGATCGCCCCGCCGCCCTGTCCGGCCTCGTTCGAGAAGAGTCCGCGCTTTACTCCCATTGCGATGGTACTGCCCAGGATCCCGCCGCAAAGGGGATTGATCCCCAGTGCGTTGGTGACGATGCTGCCGAAGATGCCGGGAACGGCCTGCCAGTTCATGGCGATGATGACAAGGGAGATGATGATGTAGCCGAGAGCCATGAACGGGGTGACGACGGAGGCCACCCTCGCGATGCTCTTCAGGCCGCCGATGATGACGAGCGCAAGGACGCCGGCAAGGATAAGGCCGCCGGCCAGGGGAGATATGTTTAGGGAGTTATGTATCGCCGAGGCGGCTCCGTTGGACTGGACCGTGACCAGCAGGAATCCGTAGCCTATTATCGTGAAGACGGCGAAAACGATGCCGAAGGCCTTGCTGCGGAGGCCGTCCGTGATGTAGCTTGCCGGACCGCCCCTCCATCCGCTGTGGTGCGGGAACTTGTAGATCTGCGCGAGCGTGGATTCGACGAATGCTGTCGAAGCGCCTAGGAAGGCTATGATCCACATCCAGAACACCGCCCCCGGGCCGCCCATCGCGATTGCGGTCGCGACGCCTACGATGTTGCCGGTGCCCACGCGTCCCGAAAGCGCGACGCAGAATGCCTGGAAGGAAGAAATGCCTATGGTCCGGCCGTCTCCCGGAGCAGGATCTTCTTTTTTCTTGTCGAGCCCGAAAAGGAGCCTTACCATGAGGCCGAAGCGGCGTACCTGTACGAAGCGGGTGCGTATGGAAAAGTAGAGACCGGCGCCTATGAGCAGTATGATCAGGGCTGGGCTCCAGACTATGGAATTGACGGTGGAGACTATTTTTTCGAGCATAACTTTCAAAGTTAATAATTGAATCGCCGCTTTCCAAGCAAAAAAGCGTAAATTTGCGTCCCATAACGTGATCGCAGGATGGCAGGAACTAAGGAATTGTTGCTCGGAAAGCTCCGCTCGGGCGCCCCGCTGGGCGGCTGGGAACAGTTGCGCCTGACCTTCCTCCTGGCCCTTCCTGCCATCCTGGCGCAGCTGTCGATGTGCCTTCTGAGCTATATCGACGCGGCCATGGTGGGGCGTCTGGGCAGCGAGCAGGCGGCGGCCGTCGGGCTCGTGAGCAGCACCACCTGGATATTCGGCAGTTTCTGCTACGCCAATTCATCCGGCTTCAGCGTGCAGATAGCGCATCGCTGCGGGGCGGGGGATTATGAAGGCGCCAGGGGCATCTTCCGGCAGGGAATGCTCAGCACTCTCGTCTTCAGCGCAGGCCTGCTGCTTCTTGCCGTGGCCATCAGCGGCCCCCTGCCGCACTGGCTCGGTGGCGGCCCGGAAATATGCGCGGACGCATCGGCTTATTTCCTGATTTACGCGCTCTTCCTTCCGTTCTTCCAGCTGGCCATCTTCTGCGAGTCGGCGCTGATTGCGAGCGGCAACCTCAAGGTCCCGAGCATCACGAGCGTGGTGATGTGCGTGCTGGACGCAGGATTCAACTACATCTTCATCTTCCTTCTGGGGTTGGGGGTGAAGGGTGCCGCGATTGGGACGGGCCTGGCCACGCTCTGCGCCGGCGCTTTCCTGCTTTTCTATGCGACAAGGTTCAGCAAGGAACTGCGTACGGTAAAGGAGGACCGCCCGCGGGAGCCCAAGGTGCGCCAGGTGGTGCTCCGGCAGGCATTCGGCATCAGCTGGCCGCTCTGGATCCAGAATCTGGCAGTCCGCGGAGCCTATATCGCAGCGACCGTGATAATAGCCCCGCTGGGGACCATAGCCATAGCGGCCAACTCCTTTGCGATAATCGCGGAAGGCTTCTGCTACCTCCCCGGCTACGGGATGCAGGATGCTGCCACGACCCTCGTGGGGCAGAGCCTCGGCGCAGGGCGCAAGGACCTTGCGAAGCGTTTCGCGTGGATCACGATAGGCAGCGGTTCGACCATGATGCTGCTCCTGGCAGTGTTGATGTGGGTGTTCGCGCCGCAGATGATGGGGCTCCTGAGCCAGGATCCCGAGGTGGTCTCGCTTGGGGCCGCGTGCCTTCGAATCGAGGCCTGGGCCGAGCTTTTCTTCGGTATCAGCATCGTAGCTTACGGGTGCTGCGTCGGCGCCGGCGACACCCTCGTTCCATCCGCGGTCAACCTTGTGAGCATGTGGATAATACGCATAGGCATGGCGCTGTTGCTGATCCCTTCCCTCGGACTCAGGGGCTATTGGTATGCAATGGCCGCGGAGCTGACGGTCAAAGGGATAATCTTTGCCATCCGCATCCGCGGCAACCGGTGGATGAAGAAAACGCTGATCGCTTCTTCTTAGATGCTGTCGCAAACTCCGCGCAGGTAACCGATGGATTCGGCCACGCCCGGGTGCGGGTTATTGGCGTTCTTCTCGAATTCGACGGAAATCACGCCCTGATACTTGATCTTCTTGAGAGCCTTGATGATGGCGGGTATGTCCATCTTGCCGCGTCCCATCTCCCAGGTCTTGCCGGACTTTGAGGAGTCGGTCTCATCCTTGATGTGGATGTCATAGATCCAGTCCTTGTACTTGACGATGTCCTTGGCGGGGTTCTTGCCGTAGCGGAATGAATGGCCGAGGTCCATGCAGCAGCCGATTCCGATTGAAGGGTCCTTCACCATCTCGACTATCTTGCGCACATCGGGGAAAGCGGCCTTGTCGGGTCCGTGGGTGTGGATGGCAACCTTGATCCCGGTGGATTTGACCTTGGCGATTACATAGTCCAGAAGCTCATAGTTGGGAACGCCCATGAACATCTTGGCGCCGAAACGGGCGGCATAGTCGAAAGCGCGGTCGACATCCTCCTGGCTCCTCATGTAGATGGGACCGAGGATGTAGGGATCGACGTTGCACTCCGCGCACTTTGCCTTGAAAGCGTCCATCTCGTCTTTAGTGGAGTTCAGGGGAAGGTGGAAGTCCTTCACCGACATGTAGTGCACGTCCATGCTCTGGAGAAATTCCAGGGCCTGGTCGATGGTGAACTTGCGGTAGGTGTACCCGGCGACTCCGATCTTGAAGTTGTCGGATCCGTGGGCGGGCTTGCCTGCGAAGGCTTCCTGCGGGACGGTGCTGACAAGCAGGGCTGCGGCCAGCGCGATTTTGAAGAACTTGTTCATACTGTTGGTGTTATTGTGATTTTTATGATTTCTTTCGTGTCCGGCGTTACGCGGAGATCCCTGTCTATCCTTTCTCCGGCAAGGGCGCCTGCGTGGCCCTTTTCCCACCCCTCGGGGACAAGGATAAGGGCGGATTCCTTGCGCCCGAGATCCCATTTGAGATCCGCGAAAAGGTCGCTCATTTTTTTCTTGCCGCGCATGCCGAGCGGGCGGAGCCAGTCTCCTTCCTCCCACGGGCGTACGGTGAACGGGAAGCGGAGAAGGGCAGCATCGAAGACTTGGGTGCCGTTTTCCTGCCGGAGCTGCTCCGGGACCGGTCCGATGCCGACTTCCAGGCAACTGCCGCCGATGACATGTACCCCGGGGCCTTCTATGGATACGGGCCCGGGCCTGGGGTCGGCGGAGCGCATCACCCTGAGGCTGCCGGAAGTGCTCACGAGCCTCCATCCGCCGGCTTCGAAGACCTTGCCCGAGACGGTTGAATTGCCGTCCAGGAGACGGAGCACGGAATCGAGCATGGCTTCCGGGAAACCGTAGGGCTCGAGAAAGCGGTAGAGAAGGTAGCGGCGGTGGGTGAACTGCCTGAGGACGCCGATGTTCAGGGTACTTTCGTCCGTCGGCGGCACGAGGCCGGATTCGACGGCCGCATCCCAGTAATCGTCGGCTATTGCATCGGCTTCCCGCAGATGTTCCATGTCCTTTTCGAGGGTCCTGAGCCATGAAGGATTGATCCTGGCGAAAGCCGGCAGGACCTCGGACCTCAGGAGGTTGCGCCGTATGGTGGTGTCCCCGTTGGTGCTGTCTTCCCTCCATGGCCTGCCGCCGGCCAGCATCCATTCCCGGATGTCGTCCCGACTGATGCCGAGAATGGGCCTGAGTATCCTGAGACCGTTGATATGGGTGTCGGCGGACATGCCGCTGAGACCCTTCGTGCCCGTGCCCCGGAGGAGGTTCAGGAGGAAGGTCTCCGCGTTGTCGCAGGCGTTGTGGGCCACGGCCACGGCGTCGTACCCTTGCTCGTCGCACAGTTTGCCGAACCAGGCGTAGCGCAGCCTGCGGGCTGCCATTTCGATGCTCTCTCCGGTCCTTGCGGCTTCCGCGGCCGTGTCGAAACGGACGGTGTGCAGGGGGTATCCTTTCCCTTCGGCCCAGCGGCGGACGAAGTCCTCGTCCCCGTCAGATTCGGGCCCGCGGAGGGAAAAGTTGCAGTGGGCAACGGCAAAAGAGGCTCCCGGGAACAACTCGGAAGCCCTTTCGGCCATGTACATCGAATCGATGCCGCCGCTTACTGCAAGCAGGATCGTCACTATTTCTTGCGCGGCTGGAAGGTGTATGCGAAGTTGAAGGAGAGGAACTCCTTGAACTGGATCCTCTGGGCGAGGGCGCCGTCTTCATCGGCGATCATGACGATAGGATCGTAGATCAGCCAGGTGTTGAAGGCCACGCTGAAGTACTTGGCGAGCTTGAAGCTGATCTTGTTGTCCCAGTTCACGCGGGTCCATTCGAAGGGATGGTCGAGGTAATCGGTGAAGAGGACCACCTGGGTCTCGTATTTGATGTTCTCGTTGATGCTGAATTTCATGTCAGCCTTGACCTGGGCACCGAACTGGAACTTGGCGCTGCGGAAATAGGGTCCGTACTGGACGGGGTCGTTGGTCGCGAGGGCTGCGGCATATGCCGGATCGTCCTCGGCGCATCCCAGTTCCATACCGTAGTTCTTGCGGAGCTGGGCGATGTCCACGATGGTGAAACCTCCGGTCAGGGGAGCCATGTTGATGTCCAGCCAGTTGTTGGGCTTCCACTCGAGACCGAGGGCGAGGTTTGTGTACGCTGGGGAGATGAATCCGGACTTCAGGCCGTCGCCCTTCCACTTGTCGGGATCCCCGATGCTGCCGTCGTTGTTGCTGTCGTACTGGACGTACTTCGCGGGGGTGTCGGTGAACTGGGAGCGGAAGTCGAAGGCTGCGGAATAGTTCCACTTGGAATCCTTGGCGGTCTGGTATGCCCATTTGCTCTCAAGGTAGATGCGGTCGTTGCTCTTCTGCAGCAGGCCCTCCTTATCGGAAGAGTGCAGGAAGGCATAGTTGAGCTGGAGGCGGTTGTTCCAAGACATGAGGTCCTTCTTGTAGTTGGCCTTTGCGTCGAGTCCGGCGCTGAGGGTCATCGTATTGTAACCGCCTGCCGCCCAGTTCGTCAGTCCGGTCTGGTTGAACCCTATGCTGAGGTCTGCGGATTCGGTCCAGTACACGGGCTTGGGCTTGGCGGGCTCTTCCTGGGGAGCGTTCGCTATCGCTTCGGCCGCATCCGATGCGGCCTGCTGTACGTTGTTCTGCGCGAAGCAGAAGAAAGAGATGGCCGCGAGGGCCACGGTCGTGATTATCCTTTTCATCTTAGTATGATATTGCAAATACAACTCTTCTCTCCGACGGCTTGCCGGAATAGATGTCCCTGCCGGGCTCTTCACAGACGAAACTGTCCACGGGGATGCACCTGATCGTGGCCTTGGTCTCGTCCTTGATCTTCTGTTCGGTCTCCGCTGTTCCGTCCCAGTGGCAGAGGAGGAACTTGCCGGTCTGGATCTTCTCCTTGAATTCGTTCCAGTCGTCGCACTTCTCGACGTTGGCTCCGCGGAAGGTTTCGGCTTTCTTGTAGATATTGTCCTGGATGTCGGAGAGGAGGCCGTCGATATGGGCGGCTATGCCTTCGAGGGCCATGGTTTCCTTGGTCAGGGTGTCGCGGCGGGCCACTTCGACCGTGCCTGCGGCGAGGTCGCGGGCGCCCATCGCCAGGCGTACGGGCACTCCCTTCAGCTCCCACTCAGCGAACTTGAAACCGGGACGCAGGGTGTCGCGGTCATCGATCTTGACGCTGTGCCCGAGGGCTTCGAGGTCCTTCTTGACGGCCTCCATCTTTTCGAGCACGGCTTCCCTTTCTTCCTGGGCCTTGTAGATAGGCACCATCACGACCTGGATGGGGGCGAGGGCGGGAGGCAGGACCAGTCCGTTGTCGTCGCCGTGGGCCATGATGAGGGCGCCCATGAGGCGGGTGCTGACGCCCCAGGAAGTCGCCCAGACGTACTGGAGCTTGCCTTCCTTGTCGGCGAACTGGACGTCGAAGGACTTGGCGAAGTTCTGCCCGAGGAAGTGTGAGGTCCCGGCCTGCAGGGCCTTCCCGTCCTGCATCATCGCCTCGATGGTCAGGGTGTCGAGGGCTCCTGCGAAGCGCTCGTTGGGGCTCTTGTGGCCCACGATCACGGGCAGGGCCATGTACTTGCGTGCGAAGTCGGCATACACGCCGACCATGGTTTCGGCCTCCTTCTGCGCCTCTTCGGCTGTGGCGTGGGCGGTGTGGCCCTCCTGCCAGAGGAATTCGGCGGTGCGCAGGAACAGCCTGGTGCGCATCTCCCAGCGGACCACGTTGCACCATTGGTTGCACATGATAGGGAGGTCCCTCCAGGAGGTGATCCAGTTCTTGTACGTGCTCCAGATGATGGTTTCAGATGTCGGGCGTACGATGAGCTCTTCTTCGAGTTTCGCCTCAGGGTCCACGACCACGCCCTTGCCGTCAGGGTCGTTCATCAGCCTGTGGTGGGTCACCACGGCGCATTCCTTCGCGAATCCGGCCACGTGTTCGGCCTCCTTGCTGAAGAACGATTTCGGGATGAAGAGAGGGAAATATGCGTTCTGGACGCCGGTTTTCTTGAACATCCCGTCGAGCACGGACTGCATCTTTTCCCATATCGCGTAACCATAGGGCTTGATCACCATGCAACCCCTCACGGGTGACTGCTCTGCAAGGTCGGCCTTAACTACCAGGTCATTATACCACTGTGAATAATTCTCCGAACGTTTTGTTACTTCTTTTGCCATAATTTTCTTTAAAAAAACCTGCGGTTTTCCACGATTTTTGCATCTATATTGAGAACGACAGGAAATAGTCGTAGCAAAGATACGAATTTATTGGTTAAAGTAATAAGGAGGTCCGTGATGAAACTCAAGATTGCATTGATGCTGATACCGCTGCTGGCAGCGGCGTCATGCGGCACTCTCGGCAAGGCAGATTCCGGGCAGCGGTTTACCGACGGAGTCTATTACCGCCCGTCCGGCGAGCTGCAGAAGGTGCAGAAGGAGAACGACAACCGCTTCTCGCAGCTCGTCGAGCGCACGCGGGAGGGCAGGATATATCTCCGCGGGAACAAGGTAGATACCCTTTACATCCCCGAGAACATGAAGGCTTCCGTCAGCTTCAAGGATTCGCTGACGGTAGTCGAACTCGAGCCGACCCGGCCATGGAACGATCCGTGGTACGGGTGGAATTCCACCTGGTACTGGGACTGGTACAGGCCCTACGGGTGGTACAGTCCTTACAGCTGGTACGGCCCCTACAGCTGGCGCTACTCCTGGTATCATGATCCCTGGTACTACAGTTCGTGGCATTACGATCCGTGGTACTATGATTCCTGGTACTGGAGCCCCTGGTATTACGATTCCTGGTACTACGGCGGATGGTACGGCTACGGCCGCTATTACGGTTACTACGGGTATCCGTACCACTACCATCACCACCATCACCACCACGGCTGGGGCCGCGACTACAGTTTCGGTCCGAGGAACGTCAATTCCGGATCTTATGCCGTCAACGGCCACGGGGTCGGTGCGACGGTAAGGCGTGGAACTCCCGGAGCCGGCAAGCCCCGCGTTTCCACCGCTCCTGCGACAAAGACCGTGTCCGGTGTGAGGACCGCTTCCTCGCCGGCAGTGCGGAGCGCATCCTCTTCGCCGGCAGTACGCAGCGCATCGGCCGCAACAAGGAGCGTTTCTTCCGGAACGTCCGGCTCTTCAAGGATCTCATCCGTGAGCCGTTCCTCCTCTTCGGCTTCGACCGGCGGAAGTTCCGTCTCCAGGAGCTCATATGGCAGGACCACCTCGTCGTCGTCCTCCTCCTCGGAAGGATACAGCCGCAGCAGGACTTCCTCGTCCTCCTCTTCATCTTCCTCCTCGTCGTATTCCAGCGGATACAGCCGCAGCAGTTCGTCATCCTCGTCGTACTCCGGCGGATACAGCCGCAGCAGCTCTTCTTCATCTTCCGGATCTTACGGCGGCAGCAGAAGCAGCGGCGGTTCGTCCTACAGCGGCGGCTCGTCATACAGCGGCGGCTCGTCCCATAGCGGAGGCGGTTCGTCGCACAGCGGCGGGGGAAGCCGCAGGTAATCACAAACGATAAAAAACAAGACAATGCGCAAGATATTCTCAACCATCCTGATCTCGCTCGCGGCAGCGCTATGCGCCGGCGCCCAGACGATGTATGACGCCATCACGTTTAGCGAGACCTCCTACTACGGCACGGCCCGTTCGCTGGCCATGGGCAACGCCATGACCGCGGTGGGGTCCGACCTCGGATCCGTCGGCATCAATCCTGCCGGCTCCGCCGTGACGCCCTATACCGTGTTCACGATGACCCCCGGAGTCAGCATCTCCGCTACAAACTCGTCGTGGTCCACTCTCGACGACGGAAACTACGGCTGGACGGGGAACGATTCGAAGAGCAAGTTCATCTTCCCCAACCTCGGCATGACGATGAACTTCGACACCGGCAACCGCCACGGCGTGAAGCGCTACTCCTTCGGTTTCCTCGTGAACAGCACGGCGAACCATCTCGAGCAGGTCTCCGCGAGCTGCGGGTCCAACGACAGGACTTCCATGCTGGCTTCGTTCGCCGCGAATGCGTCCGGCGTCCCGTTCGCCGACATCAATGTCAGCGACCCTTACAACAACACGACATACCCCTGGAATACGGTCATGGCGATCAAGTCGGACATGATCTCTACCTATGACACCTACACCGACCAATATCTCGGCGCCACCGAGAAGATCGATGCGGCGAACGTCATTTCCGTTGCCGGTCCGCTTTCGCAGCGCGCCGTCACGAGGAAGCAGGGGGCCCGTTCCGACCTTCTGATGAATTTCGGGATGGACATTGCGGATAATCTGTTCATCGGAGTAAACATCGGCATGCCGATGCTGCGCTACCGCTACTCCGAGGCATTCTACGAGAACGCCCTCGATCCGGCTGATTTCCTGATCGAGTACGAAGGCGGCGCGTCCACCTGCTTCAAGGCTGCGCGCTACCTGTACGACTACAGGGCTGACGTCGACGGCGTCTATGCGAAGTTCGGCGCCATCTGGGTGCCCGTACCCGGAGTCCGTCTCGGCGCTGCGATAAAGACCCCCACATCCCTCAGCGTGGAGGAAGAATGGCTGGTGGACGGCGTGGTCAACTACACCACCGCCCCCGCTTCCTCATCCACTTCCCCCGACGGCAGCTGGGCGTACAACCTCCGCTCGCCCTGGGAAGCCAACTTCGGCGCGGCCATTACCTTCGGGGACTACGGCCTGCTGAGCGTGGATTACGAGATGACCGACTACAGCGTGATGAAGTTCAGCGAAATGCACGAGGACGGATTCTACGACAGCGACACCTATAACGTGGTGAATAGGCTGAACAAGCTCTTCTGCGGCACTCAGCACTCGCTCCGCCTCGGTGCGGAATTCAAGCCGCTCTCCGGCCTGGCCGTCCGCGCAGGCTGGTCGATGACCAGCTCGCCCGAGAAGTACTATACGGACAACCTCGGCCTGACCGTCACCGCCACCGAATATGAGAACTATTTCGACGATTTCGAAAACGGAGTTTACACCCTTTCGGACGGAAAGTATTATGACGACAAGGTCACTACCTTCTCCGCCGGCATCGGTTATTCCAGCCCCGGCTCCTTCTTCATGGACCTCGGCGCACGTGTATCCAAATATCCTGTAACCTATCGCAAACCGTATGCGGATTATATTTTCACCGACAGCGGCGACCTGGATGTCGCTTCTCCGGTTATCCGCTCGAGCAAGACCCTCGTGGACATCCTGCTTACCCTCGGTTGGAGATTCTGATAAAACCATGAAATATACTGCAAAACAACTTGCGTCGATTCTCGGAGGGACCGTCGATGGCAATCCGGATGAAGCGGTAACCTCGTTCGCGAGGATAGAAAACGGAAAGAGCGGGCAGCTCTGTTTCTTCGCGAACCCCAAATATGAGCATTATGTGTACACCAGCAAGGCCTCGGTCCTGCTGGTGAACGCGGATTTTGAGCCCAAGTCTCCCGTGGGTCCGACCATGATACGCGTGGAGAATGCCTATTCGGCCGTGGCCCAGCTGCTCAAATATGTCTCCGACCAGAACAAGCGCTATCGCCGGCACCGCGGGCGCAGCTGCCACATCGCCTGCTCGGCGAAGATCGGCTCCCGCGTGTGGATAGGGGACTGCACCGTGATCGGCAGGAAGTGCAAGATAGGGGAGAGGACCATCATCCATGACAATGTCAGCATCGGCGAAGGCACCACGATCGGCACGGGCTGCATCATCTATCCCGGCGTCCGCATTTATCCCGGCATGGTCATCGGGAACAACGTGATCCTGCACGCCAACTGCGTGATCGGCAGCGACGGGTTCGGCAACGCTCCCCAGCCGGACGGCAGCTGGAGCAAGATAGAGCACCTGGGCAACGTCATCATCGGCGACGACGTCGAGATCGGGGCCAATACGACGGTCGACCGCGCCGAGATGGAATCCACCATCATCGGCAACGGCGTCAAGATCGACAATCTCTGCCAGATAGCCCACAACGTCGTCCTCGGGGACAACACGGCGATGGCCGCCCTCTGCGGCATAGCCGGTTCCGCCAAGCTCGGACGCAACTGCATCATAGGCGGCCAGAGCGGCATCAACGGCCACATCTCTCTTGCCGACGGCACCACGGTCGGCGCGCATTCGGCGGTCATCGGGAATGTCCGCAAGAGCGGGGAGATCCTTCTCGGATTCCCTGCGATAGACCATAAACTTTACATGCGCGCGTACGCTAAATTCAAGGCCGCGGCACAGGAGTAGAGATGAGACAGCGTACACTTACAAGGGAATACACATTCGAGGGCAAGGGCCTTCATTCCGGGCGTTATGCCCATGTCACGGTCAAGCCTGCGCCGGTCGATACCGGCATCGTTTTCAGGCGTACGGACCTTCCCGGCAGCGATCCGGTTCCCGCACTCGGGGAGAACGTGTCCAGCACGGCGCGCAGCACGACCATATCCTGCGGCAAGGCCTCAGTCGGCACGATCGAGCATCTGATGTCCGCCCTGACCGGCCTCGGAGTCGACAATGCAATAGTCGAGGTCGACAACAAGGAGATGCCCATCCTGGACGGCAGCGCCCGCTTCTACGTCGAAGCAATCCTGCCAGACGGCCTGCAGGAGCAGGATGCGGAACGCCGCTACGTCGAGATAAAGGAGGAAATCACCGTTTCCAACCCCAAGACCGGGTCCTACATCCGCATGATACCGGCTGACGAGCCTTCTTTCGAGGTCACGATAGACTTCAATTCGAAGGTGCTCGGAGTCCAGACCGTCCATTGGGACGGCAAACCGGAGAACTATACCGAAGGGATAGCCCCGTGCAGGACTTTCTGTTTCCTGCATGAAATACAGCTTCTCGCAACCCTGGGCCTAGTCAAGGGCGGGGATGTCGAGAATGCGATAGTCATAGTGGAAAAGCCCGTCGGGAAAGCGGCCCTGAAGCGTCTTGCAACCCGGTTCGGACAGCCTCTCCTGTCAGTCACTCCGGAAGGGTACCTGAGCAATCTCACCCTGCGTTTCCCGGATGAATGCGGACGGCATAAACTCCTGGATCTCATAGGCGACCTGCGCCTTGCCGGAGGCTGGCTCCGCGCGAAAGTCATAGCTTACAAACCGGGCCACAAGCTCAATACCGAAGCGGCCCGCCAAATCAGAAACAAAACTTTTTGACATGCAGAACATACACCCTCTCGCAACAGTGCATCCCGGCGCAAAGCTGGGCGAAAACGTGGAAGTCGGGCCTTACGCCTTCATAGACGACAATGTGGAGATTGGGGACGGATGCAAGATCCTGCCCCACGCGACCATTTTCTCATACGTTAAGATGGGACGAGACTGCACCGTTTTTCCCGGCGCGGTCGTAGGAGCCATACCCCAGGACCTAAAATTCGACGGCGAGATCACTTACGTCGAGATAGGGGACAGGGTCAACATCCGCGAGTGCGCGACCATAAACCGCGGCACGAAGGCCAGCGGCAAGGGCGTGACGAAGATCGGCAGCGACACCCTTATCATGTCCTATGTCCATGTCGCCCATGACTGCCGTGTCGGCAACCACTGCATCCTCGTGAGCTATGTCGGCATAGCCGGCGAGACCGACGTCGACGACTGGGCCATCCTCGGAGGCAGCACCGTCGTGCACCAGTTCTCCCATATCGGCAAGCATGCTATGGTCGGAGGCGGCTCGAAGGTCAACAAGGACATTCCGCCTTATGCCCTCTGCGGCCGCGATCCCATCACCTATGCCGGAGTCAACATCGTCGGCCTGCGCCGCCGCGGTTTCGATTCCGATACCATCCGCAACATCAAGGACATCTACGACACCCTCTATTACCAGGGCTACAATTTCTCGGATGCCTGCTCCCGTATCGAGGCCGGATTCCCCGACTCCGTCGAGAAGACCGAGATACTGGACTTCATCCGCAATTCGAAGCGCGGCATCGTCCGCGGATTCGAATCATCCCGCGAGAAAGGCATCATCGAGTAGTGCTGCTTTCGGTAGCATACCTGCCTCCTGTCGAATACTTCGCCCTGCTGGCGAAGTATTCGTCCGTTAATGTGGAGGCGTGCGAGAATTACCGCCGCCAGACCTGGCGGAACCGCTGCCGCATCCTGACCGCGTCCGGTCCCGAGGACCTGCGCTTTCCCGTCGTGCACGACGGGGAAAGGCTCATTACCCGCGTCAGGGTGGATTATGAGACTCCGTGGGTGGCGAAGACCGAGCAGGCCCTGGATTCGGCCTATTACAGTTCCCCTTTCTTCGAGTATTACAGGGATGGCCTGTATGAGATCCTTGATTCGAAGCCTGAGACGCTTTGGGAACTGGATATGGCGCTGACCCGCTGGCTGCTTCTGAAGCTCGGGCTCGGCACGGAGGTAGTTCCGACGCTGGAGTTCGTTCCGCCCCGGCCGGAAGACCCGTCGGACATGAGATATGCTCTCAGCCCCAAGGTCCCGTCGTCTTACAAGGGCCGTCCCTACTGGCAGGTGTTCAGGGAGAAATACGGGTTCACTGGTGGCCTGTCCGTCGTGGACCTGCTCTTCAACGAAGGCCCCGAAGCGGCGTCCTACCTATAAAAAAACTCCGGTCCATCGGGCCGGAGTTCATTGTCTTTTCAGTCAGAGACTACCACCTGTCCTCGGAGGAGACGGTGAGTTTCTTGCGGCCGTGACGGCGGCGGGATGCAAGGACCCTGCGTCCGTTGGGCGTGCTCATTCTCTCGCGGAAGCCGTGCTTGTTGACTCTCTTGCGGGTGGAGGGTTGGAATGTTCTTTTCATATCTTGCTTTTCTTTATATTTCCGTTAAGGGAGTGCAAAGGTATCATTTTTCATTTTGATTCCCAAATTTTTCCGCAGAAAATGTTGCCCGGTCTATTTCTTGGCGGGCTTGAAGGAGCCGGGGTTCTCTCCGGGGTAGCTCCCGTCGGATACCATCTTCTTCACCTTGTCGAGGAATCCTTTCACCCGGGCCTTGTAGGTAGCCGGATCCTTCGCGTATGAATTTGCGTGGACCGCCCCTTCGCAGACATAGTATTCCTTGTAGCCCGTTGTCTTGGCATTGTAGTTCTTCCAGATGTTGTCGAAGGGTACGAAGTCATCGGCGTCGCCGTGGATGAACATCATTGGAACTGTGCTCTTCTCCAGCTGCTTGACCGAAGAAGCTTCCCAGAAACCCCATCCGTGCTGCCTCTTGGTCACGAGACTGGCGCTCTGGAGCACATCGGGCGGGATGAATCCGAAGCTTTGCTTGCGGTTGTTGTTGAATTGGACCACGACGGAGGCGTAGCCGCAGTCCTCGACGACGCAGCGGACGTAGTCGGGAAGCTGGTCTCCGCTGGCCATCATGACAGTAGCGGCGCCCATCGAGACGCCGTGCAGGACCATGAAGTCATCCTTGAAGATGCCGTGGGCCACCTTTATCCACCTTTCTACATCCAGGCGGTCGAACCATCCCATCTGGACATGGTCACCCTCGGAATAGCCGTGGTACTGGAGATCGGGGAATAGGACGTTGTAGTTGAATTCATCACGGTACATGCGTACCAGATACAGGAAAACGAAGTGGTTGTCGCCGTAACCGTGGACAACGATCGCGGTACCGTTGGCCTTTGCCGGGTTGACTGCAGGCACATAGCATGCGTGGATGTTGAAATCCCTGTAGCCCTGGATGACGGTATCCCTGAGGATGCCCCTGGCCTTCAGGCCGTCGTACCATGCGGTGCTTCCGGGGAGGAGGGAATCAGCCTTGTGACGGCATCTTTCAATGTCTTCAACCCCATGAGGGGTCGGCTGGAGGGCGAATTTGGACATGAACTTCCCGGCAAGGCAGCCGGACAGGGAAGTGGCAGCAATGAGCAGGATTGCTATGTTGAGAAACTTTTTCATTAGTGTTGGTATTGGTTCGTTTTAGCTTTGCAAATATAGGCAAAATGCAGGATATTTCTTAAATTGCCGTCGTTAAATCGAACTGTTATGAAGAAATACGTATGCAGCATCTGCGGGTACGAGTATGACCCCGCTATCGGCGATCCCGACAACGGCATAGCCCCCGGAACTCCTTTCGAAGAACTCCCTGACGACTGGGCCTGCCCCCTGTGCGGCGTCGGCAAGGAAGACTTCGCCCCGGCGGAGTAGCCGACCTTCAAGTTTGAGCGCCGCGTCCCGGGAATGGGGCGCGGCGCTTTTCCGTAATCCGCAGAAGCCTGGATTGTCACCTGTCCGTTGTGCAAGTCTTTTTTCATTCAGCGCTGAATCGTCGCAATGTGGCTCTTACCATGGAAGTCACGTACTGACTGCTTGCGTAATCGTAAGCACGGCATTCATACTGGCAATCCAGAATGTCGTCTCGGAGACTAAGTATTTCCAATTCTCCGGCTCCGGTTGCCAAGTGGAAACCTCCTTGTGACATTGTCTCCTTTATACTTTGACCTTTTCGAAAAGAGAGGGCTCCTGTCTTGGAATCAATGGATATATATGCCGTCAGGGATACACCGATTTGATCATTATGATCTCGTGAATTTCCATATTCTTCAGTCTCTATATACTGTATCGGTACAGTCAGGAAAAGATAGTTCTCTCTTATCCCGATGGCAAAGATATCGATATGAGCTTTGAACAATCTGGCGCTCAGGTCAAATTCTTTGAACAAGTCCTTGTTAGCCGATCCGTCATCGTTCAAGTCCACTGGTTCTCCCATCCATTCGAGATTCAAATATTCATAGCGTCCTTTGTACTCCTGAATGGCCCTATCCAATATCATCTGCCTGTCCGGCGTGCAGGACAGGCAGATGAGGGCGATGAAAAACAATAAGCGTATTTTCATTTCTTATTTTTTCTTTGCATCAAAGTAGATTTAATTATATCCTGATTTCTTCCGTCTATGGGGAGAAAAGAGATATTTATAGCGCCAAGTGAAAGGCAGTTTAAATTGTGTCCATACCCAACTCCATCTTTTAATGTTCTATTGAAGACTACACAGTTATCATATTTTAGACTCATTGAGCCCAAATCATCAGAGGCTTGGCTGTATGTATAAGAATAGGTCGAACCAGTGGTATGGCCGCCATTGATCCCTAACGAGCCTTTGAACAGGTTATTATCGTTACCCATCTGGATATTACCTGAAAAACGGAAATCATGAGATTTGTTTTCTGTAATCGTAGTTGTTGAGGCATCATCTATTTCTTTGGCCGATATCCAAATGTCACATGAGCCAGAGGATAAATCCCAGGGCGTGCTTATTAGGATCATATTACCTTTATCAGATGGATAATACCATTTAGGTTCGATGTAATCTTCTTTAATTGTGTATTCATGCCAATTTTTATTTCCTAAGAATGTCCAACCGAAAACCACATGTACTTTTGAAATATACATTATGTCTCCTGCATCTATAGTCAGCGATGGTGAGCCCAAGCTGCTTGTCGTTCCATCTTTGTTCGCTTTCACGAAATCGAATTTAATCTCATATTTTCCCGTGCTCCATAATTTTGATAGGAATTCGTCAAAAGCTAGTGTTTTGTCTCGTCCTGTTTTAATTGTGCCTTGAAGATCAGGATCTTCTGAAGAGTCGGCATAATTCCATAATTCTGAGTTGCTGACAAAAGAAAAGCGGTAGAGTAATTCCTTTTTGTGTTTACAGTAGATGCCATTGTTTATATTAGATTTCGTCATGCCATAATATATAAAGTCACGTTGTACTCCATCTCCCCATCCGGTTCCAAACTCATCGTACGCTTGTAACGTTTCAGGGCTGATGCTTCTAAGGTCCGTTTCTGAGATGAAATCTCCAACTCGTCTGACCCAATCTACTGAAGATGTATCCGGATTATCGTTCACATAATCTGTCCACCCTCTTGTTTTTTCTATTTTACTACCGTCAAATTCCGGAGCAATGAAATCATAGCTAGCTTCATTGGCTCGGGTAGCCGGAGTCTTGACTATCATCCTCTCATTGCTTTTGACAATCAATACAGGGAAATCAGGGAAAGCCCCCAAAGGTAATTCACCTTTTATTTCACCATTACTGAAAACCGGGTGTGAGGCGTTTTGATCAGCATAACCTACTCCTACTTCTTCAATGGAAGTATCCCATTTCTTCACGCTGAAACAGCGAGGGTCGATCCATGAAAAATCAGGGACGAGTATAGTAAGTTTAGGGAGACTCCGTTCGATCAGTTCAAGATTGGAAGGTGTTTCAGAAAAGTTGAGCAGAAGTTCACGGAATGTCATCCCATCATGGACTACTTCATTTTTCACATATGGGTAAAACACGTCAAAATCCCGGTCAAACTCTTTAAGAGCCTCCTGCTTCAGAAAGACTCTGAGTTCCTTGTCTGAAGAAACAGCTTTTGAAAGGATTGCTGCGAAATTCCTCATCGCCGTTTGTTCGTCAATTGTTAACAGTTCTTCGTAGGACGAGATTGGAGCATCCGGATTGATTTGTTTGCTACATGAAACCATGAGCGCGGCCGTCAAAAGGGCCGTTAAAGTTAGTGCTTTTTTCATAAATAATTCGTTGTATATCGTTGTATCACATATGAGACAACGAACCATTGAAAAAGTACCACTCGAAAACAAGTATTTTTTTGTCGTGTTACATACCACGAGTAATGATGCCTCCGACAAGCGGCGACCGAATGCATATAAGGGTTGTGTTATAGTCCTGGTTTTCTGACTGGTCAGGCAAAGAACAGCAGGACGAAGCGGAACTGGGAGGCGTCAAGGCTGCCGCGCAGCGAGGCCATGGCGCGGGACAGATGGTTCTTTACGGTCTGCTCGGCGATCCCGAGGTCTTCGGCGATCTCTTTTATCGTCAGGCCGTCGCGTTTCGCCATCAGCAGGACCTTGCGACGGACAGGTGGCAGAGCCTCGATCCCGGTCCAGAGGGCGGCCTCTCCTGCGGAGCGGTCCCTCGCCTCTTCATCGCTTATCACCCCGTCAGGATCAAGGGGCTCAAGAGTGTTTCGGCCTGCTTTTTTCAGACGGTTGATGCAGTCATTCCTTACCGCTGTGTACATCCATGGGCGGGGCGCCATTATGGATGATCCTGACGAGACGGATTCCCAGAACCGGAGAAAACTATCCTGGACAGCATCTTCGGCGTCTGACAAGTTGCCGAGATAATGCAGTGCATATAGGCATAACTGTCTGTATAGGCTCCTGTAGAGCCTGTGCATTTCTTCCTGTCTCATAGCTGCATGTCCGGAAGGTCGATTATGTAGTCAAACGAACTCATTACAGTGACGAATCCGGCACCGCCTGAGACGTTCTGCTTGAAAATCAAGGGGGCATCTACGGAGAATTCGGTCAGGGTCGAGCTATAGTACTGGACGGCGTTGAGGTAGGAGTATGCGTCCTTATCCATGGTGTTCAGCCGTACGATTGCCCTCGCCCTGCAAATATATGATGAACCGCCCATGTATCCCCCTGACCGGTTGTAAAAGCGGTCTTCGCAAGCCAGGTTCAAGGTGTATGCCGATCCGCTGAAGCGGGAATCGCGGAAGATATTGAAGGCATTCTCAAAATAATCCGGCTCGTAAACGGTTGTTCTGTCATCCTCCCTGGGAATCCTTATCCCGTTGTTCAGCGACGGCTCCAATGTATTTATGACCGCAAGTTCCTTCCTTCCGTAGTAAGCGAGCGTGTCACCCGGCTCATGCCGTTCGTATTCTCCCTTCACGGCAAGGACCAGTGCCGCTTCCGAGAAAATCTGGACCCGGTAAAAATTATCTTCTCCTGTCCGGTCTTCCATGGTCGCCAGAAACTGTCTGCATGTCTGCGGATATCTGTCTGTCTGCCGGAGCATGGTGACTAAAGCAGTATCCACACTGGAGATCACGGCGGGGAGCGGGGCCTGTACTTCCGCGGCGGCGAGGTTTCCGTCCGGCGTCTCCAGTTCGAGCCGCACCATGTCGCCGGGCCTGGCGCGGCACTTGAAACGTATCGACTGCGGTGCTTCGTGCCCTGTGAGATCGGATGTCTCTGACTGCAGGATACCGTTGACATAGCAGCGGAGGCTGGCGTCCTCAATCATATAACAGTTGTCAAACGAGCTCCATGCAACGAAAGCCGTGTGCAGGCTGTCCCCTGTGCAGATGATTGAATTGAGGGTAAGTATCCTTTCAGAGGGGTCTCCGGGCAGATTCACGGTTCTTTCGCAGGCAAGGACCAGCGGCAGGAATATGAAACAGGTGAGTATCTTTTTCATTTCGTTCAGAAGTTGAAAGTGTAGCTGAAATTCGGCATCACGGTGAAGAAAGTGATGATTTTCAGGGCCGGCCTGCGCTTTTCCGGATCCGGGTTGCCCGGATCGCTCCAAAACCACACAAGGTTGGGATTCATGGCGTCATATAGGTTGTAAACACCCAGCGTCCAGGTCCGTTCCCCTCTCTTTTTCTGTTTATGGAAGCTTACGCCTACGTCCAGGCGGTGTGTCGGCGGGAGGCGGTAATTGTTGATCGAGCCGATGTACTCCATGCTGGTCCATGCGTTATAGCCGTATTCATTCCCGGAATCAGGGGAAATCAGGAAGGACTGATACTCCGGAACGGTGAACCATGCACCTGACATGATGATCCACAGGGCGCTGAGTTCCACCTTCTCGCTGAAACGGTGGCTGATGTTGACGTTGAAGTTGTGCCTGCGGTCGTATTTGAACGGGAACCAGCGCCCGTCGTTCACGCTCCCGTCAGGAAAGACCCGCTCGCTCCATGAAAGGGTGTATGAAAGGGATCCGGTTGTCCTGCCGGCGCTTTTCCGCGCATGCAGTTCCGCTCCCCATGAACGGCCTTTCCCGGATGCGACGTTGTACTGCCAGGAATCCGGCTCGGCGAGGGCCTGGGGGATATCCCTGTACTCTATGACTCCGTCCATCCGTTTCCACCATCCTTCCACTGAGAATTCCCATCCTTGAAGTCCGGTATGGAAAGCACCTGCAGAAAAAATGTCCGAAGTTTCGGGCCGTATGTCTTTTGTGATCGGTACCCACAGGTCCGTAGGCATGCTTAGGGAGCCCGTTGTCAGGAGATGGACATACTGTGTCATCCGGGCGTAAGCCGCTTTTGCGGACCAGCTGCCGTCAAAGGCGTATCGTCCGGAAACCCGGGGCTGCATTGACAGGTAGCGGCGTCCCTGAACATCGAACAGGGTAGCCCTGAAGCCCGCATTGAGGGTAAAATGTCCTCCCGCAAGGATGTCATCGTCCGCATACAGGGAGATTTCCCTTCCTATGACCCTGTCCGGGGTGGATGAGGTTATCTGAGGATTGTAGCGGTGCAGCACGGCGTCAGCGCCGAAGGTCAGAAGATGATTCTCCACCGGTGTCCAGTCGAAATCGATCCTTGCTCCTGCATCGAGTATTCCGGTACCCTGTCGGAAAGGTGTCGAATAGGATTCCTCGGTTTCGCCTCTCTTGAGGTATCCCTGCGAAAGGTTGTCCAGGGCCATGTCGTAAGAACTGCCGTAGAGGCAGGCCTCCCACCGGAGGGTCTCCGTGGCGATATGGTTCCACCTGACTGCGGCCACGGTGTTCCCGTAGCGTATGTCCATCCGCAGCCTGTCAGTGCTTTCGTACGTTTCTCCGTCGTATGTCCCTGTCCGGGTGGTAGTCTTGTCATAATTGAAGAGATCCCGTCCATGGTACAGGCTTGCGGTGAGGCGGTCATCCGTGCCAAAGCGGTGCGTAATCTTTCCTCCGAGGTCGTAGAAGCTGTAGTTCAAGGGACTTCCGAGCCACCTTATGGGCTTGTCCAGCAGAAGTGTATGCATGCCCCTGGCGCTCAGGGAGAAACTCGTGCCTCCGTCGAAGAGCGGACCTTCGAGATAGAGCTTTTCTGCCAGCAGTCCCGCGCTTATGCTTCCGCGCAGGCGGTCTCCGTTCCCTTCCGAGGTCCTCACGTCGATTATGCTTGAGACCCGTCCCCCGTATCTTGCCGGGAAAGCTCCCTTGTACATTGTCACTTTCCTTACCGCCTCCGGAGTGAAGGCTGAAAACAGGCCCAGGGCGTGGTTTACATTGTACATCGGCACTCCGTCAAGCAGGAAAAGATTCTCGTCGGCCCCGCCGCCGCGGACAAATATGCCGGTGAATCCTTCCATCCCGGGGTTGACTCCGGGCATCAGCTGCAGGGTCTTCAGGACATCAGATTCACCGAAAAGGACCGGAGTGTTACGGATCATTGTTTGTGGCACTTCCAGCGATCCTGCAAAGGTCGATCCCGCCCCGGCGTCGCGCCTCGAGACAATCTTCGACGGATTCAGCAGATTAGGGATCTTTCGTGCCAGGAGGGCATCCTGATCTTCATTCGTAGAATCATGCTTTCGGAGAATTATATATTTCCCTATGCGTGTCCATCCGAGTCCGCTTCCTTCGAGGACGGCATCCAGCTGCCCTTCGAGCGACACGGCCGGTACGGCAGGAGACGGCGAAGCAAGAGTTTGGGTTATTGCTCCGTCATAAACCAGCCTCAGTCCATGCTCCCGGCTGATCTTTCCGAGAGACTGGAGAAGGTCCGGCTGCTGGACTGCCAGGGCCAGAAACAAAATAATAGAAGGCAGTCTCATCGCTCGATCTTTATGTCAAGGGCGCTCTCTATCAGGGACAGGATTTCGTCGGGGGAGGTCGCTTCGAATTCACCGGTCAGCCGCCTGCCGCTCTCCGGCGCTTTAAGTGAAATACCGAACCAGGCTCCTATCTCCGAGAGGACATCTTCCAGCGGGGCGTCTTCAAAACGGAACACTTTGGCCTCACGGCTGAGTTCGGCATGCATGCCCCCGGTGAGTTCCATCGCATCCGGTGCATCCGCGGTGCGCCCGAGCAGGACCCTGCCGGAAAATACATCTATGCTGGCAAGGGAGTCCGTGACATTAATGAAAAAACTCGTCCCGAGCACCCGCACGAGGCCATACCCGAATTCTACATCGAAAGGGATGCCGTTTGCGCCGGCTATCTGGCAGAACGCCTTTCCTGTCAGAGCGATCTTCCTCTGCCTGCGGAACCCCCTGCTCTTGAACGAAAGGCTCGCTTCGGGAGAGAGATCTATCTTCGAGCCGTCGGGAAGGACCACGGTCCTGGCGCTGTCTGCAAGGATGTATTCCGTCCTGTCTCGGTTCAAGTAAAAGAATGTCCCGACGGTGATAACCAGCGCCGCAATGGCCGCGGCAGCAATATAAAGGCCGTTATTTCTGCGTGTTTCAGCGAGTCCCGTCCTTTCAATGAACCTGCGCCAAGCTCTTTCCGGATCGAGGGACCCGGATGCGAAATGCCGCGCAACGAATTTTAGCTTCTGTTCCATTGTCATTCAGTTTACATCAATATGACAACGGAATACCGGAAAAGTACCACTCACTTTTCGACTTTCACGACAAATTTTCCGTCAAACCAGGGGGACTCGATTTTGTCCGAGATCTTCCAGGTGCTGACGGGTAGTTTGTATCGTCCCTGGAAGCGGCTGATTTCTTCATTGATGTCCCCGCCTTTCAGGCAGAGCAGTCCCGAGCGGTATTTGCCCTTGACCCAGGAGTAAAGGTCCGACAGATCGGCGACGGCCCTTGAAACCACCCAGTCGAAGGTGTCCGGAAGGCTTTCCGCCCGCGCATTGACGCAGCGGACATTGCCCAGGCCCAGTTCTTCGGCCACTCCGGAAGCGACCTTGATCTTTTTCCCTATCGAATCGCAGAGCACGAATTCCGTCTTCGGGAACACGCTCGCAAGCGGAATCCCGGGAAAGCCCCCGCCCGTACCGAGGTCGAGCACCTTCACCCCTCCTTCCTGCCAGCGGGCAAACTCGCCGGGCAAGCACTCTTCAAGGTACATCGCAATGGCCAGGGAGTGCAGGATGTGATGCTCCCAGAGGTTGTCGATGTCCTTGCGCGAGACGACGTTGATCTTCGCGTTCCATTCCTTATATAGTTCGCACATGCGTGCGAAGTAGTGCTCAGTTATCTGCATTTTCCTTCATTTCATCTATCAGGGCCTTGGCGCGGCGGATGCGGGTGCGGACCGTGTTGAGTTCCATGCCGAGCTCCTCGGCTATTTCCTTGTATTGCAGGTTGTCCAGCAGGCGCTTGCGGGCGACCTCCCGGTAGAGTTCGGGGAGGGCGTCTATGTACTTCTGGCTCTGCTCCTCGTCCTCGGTCCGGATGATGAAGTCCAGGGGCGTGTCGATCTTGTCCGGAAGCGCTTCGGCCACAGCCGAAGGGTGCGCGTCGTCGTCCAGATAGACAAGCTGGTATTTCTTCTGGTCGCGGTTTATCTGCTCCACGGTGTCCAGGGCCGTGTTGCGGGCGATCCTTTTCAGCCAGGTGGAGAACTGGCTGATCGACGGGTCGTACGAACTTATCTGCCGGAAGGCCTTCTCGAAACTCCGGGAGCAGATATCGTCCACGTAGAAATCGTCCAGGGACTTGATGATGCCCCTGATGTACGTGCGCAGGCCTTCGATGTGGGTGTCCCAGAGCGACGTGAACGCCGCGCCGTCGCCTATCATCGCGAGGCGTACCAGTTCGTCAATGGGCTTCGAGCCAGGTTTTTCCATAATTGCACTCTACTGTAAGGGGAACGGACAGTTTGACGACGTTTTCCATCTCGGAGACCACGATGTCCCGGACCTTTTCAATCTCTGCGGAAGGCACCTCGAGCAGCAGTTCGTCGTGGATCTGGAGGACAAGGCGGGTCCTGAGGGCCTCCTGCCGCAGGCGCCTGTCCACGCCGATCATGGCGAGCTTTAAAATGTCGGCGGAGCTGCCCTGGATCGGGGCGTTCACGGCATTGCGCTCGGCGAGGGCGCGGACGTTGCCATTGTGGGAATTGACGTCGGGGATGTAGCGCCGCCTTCCGAATATGGTCTCGACGTAGCCGGTCTCCCGCGCCGAGGCGAGGGTGTCGGCAATGAAGAATTTGATCGAGGGGAAGGAGGCGAAGTAGTCGTCTATGATCTTCTTGGCCTCGGCGCGGGAACAGCGCAGACGCTGTGCAAGGCCGAAGGACGAGATGCCGTACATGATGCCGAAATTGGCCGTCTTGGCTACGCGGCGCTGGTCCGCGGTGACTTCCCCGACAGGCACCCCGAAGATCTTCGAAGCCGTCGCGGCGTGCACGTCGATGCCTTCGCGGAATGCGGAAACGAGGTGCTGGTCGCAGCTGAGATGGGCCATAATCCTCAGTTCGATCTGGGAATAGTCGGCGGACATCATGACAGCGTCCGGGCTGCCGGGGACGAAGGCCTTGCGGATTTCGCGGCCTTCTTCGGTGCGGATCGGGATGTTCTGGAGGTTGGGATTCGACGAGGACAGCCGCCCGGTGCTGGTCAGGGCCTGGTTGAACGTGGTATGGACACGGCCGTCGGCGGGAGAGATGTAGCCCGGGAACGGCTCGATGTAGGTGGAAAGGAGTTTCCTCGTGCCACGGTAGTCCAGGATGGCGTCGATGACCGGGCTCTTGTCGGCCAGGCCCAGCAGCGTCTCTTCATCCGTGGGCCAGCTGCCGCGGGCGCTCTTTTTTTCCTTCGGATCGAGATTCATCTTCTCGAAGAGGAGTTCGCCTATCTGCTTGGGCGAGCCGACGTTGAGGTTCGGATCCCCGGCGATGTCCCGTACTTCGGCTTCCTTCTCCAGCATCCTGCGGCGCAAAGAAGCCGCAAACTCCTGCAGGGAAGCCACATCGACCTTCACTCCGGCAGTTTCCATGCGCGAGAGTACGCCGATGAGCGGCTCTTCAATCCTTGTGTACAGGTCCGCCAGGCCGGCCGTTTCCATCTCCCCGCGCACCATCTTGCCGAGGCTGAGAAGGACAGCCGCCGTCAGGGCATAATCCTTTTGGGGCGCGCTTTCGTCCGACTCATCCCCGAAAAGCGATCCTGTCGTGGCCGGCTTTTCCTGTTCCGGCTCGAGGCTGACGCCGAGGTAGGTTTCAGCAAGGTTCCCGAGAGCATGGCTGCGTTCCGGATTGAGCAGGTAGTGCATTATCTCAATGTCCCAGAGCCGCCCTTCGAGTTTCAGGCCGAGGGCGGACAGGGTGTTCATCTGCTTTTTCAGGGCGTGGCCGTATTTTTCTATCGAAGGATCCGACAGGAGGTCCCTGAAATTTTCAGCCGGTCCGGCGGCCGTTACGGTCCCTTCCGGCGTCCCGGCCGCGGCGGTGAGGATGCCGTCTTCAAGGAGAAGAGCGAGTGTCTTGCTGCTTTGCGCGGCTGCTGCAAGCTCGCCGGGGGAGACGGTCCTGTGTGCGGGGGCGGCGGTTCTTGCTGCCTGGGCAGCAGACTCTGCGCCTGGGACGGCTGCCGCGTCGGAGACGGGTTTGGCAGGGGCGGCCCCCTCACGGGCTGCCGCAGCCGGCATGTCTCCGAGGAGCCGTTTCAGGGAGCGGAACTCATAGAGGGAGAATAGGGCTTCCACATCCGGGTTCCATCCGGCTTTCAGGACCATGTCGTCAGCCGTTGTCTCCAGCGGGATGTCGGTCTTGATCGTGACGAGCTCGCGGCTCAGCGCAATATGGCCGGAAGCTTCTTCGAACTGGGCTTTCTGGCGCGGGGTGAGCTCGTCAAGATGGGCGTAGATGCCGTCTATGTCACCGTACTTTGCAAGAAGTTTCGCAGCGCCGACCGGCCCCACGCCGTTGACCCCGGGGACATTGTCCGAGGAGTCGCCGCAGATTGCGAGTATGTCGATGACCTGGGAGGGACGTGAGATATTCCATTTCGCGCAGACCTCTGCGGGGCCGAGCATCTCGTTGTCGGAGCCGTTCTTGCCCGGACGGTATTGTATGATATGGTCTTCGACGAGTTGGCCGTAGTCCTTGTCCGGAGTGACCATATACACGTCGAACCCTTCCCTGGCTGATCTTTTCGCCATCGAGCCTATCACGTCGTCCGCTTCGTAGTCCGGGATCATCAGCACCGGAATCCGCAGGGCCCTGCAGATGGATGTCAGCGGCTCGAGGGCATCTATGACCAGTTGCGGGGTCTCTCCGCGGTTGGCCTTGTATTCCGGGTACATGCGGTTGCGGAAGGTTCCTCCGGGAGGATCGAACGAAACCGCCAGGTGCGTGGGCTTCTCCCTCGAAATCATCTCCAGCAGGTACTTCGTGAAGCCGAAGAGAATCGAAGTATCTACGCCCTTGCCGTTTATCATGGGGCGTCCTAGGAACGCGTAGTACATCTTGAAGATCAGCGCGTGGCCGTCAATGAGAAAAAGTTTCATACTGGATGCAAATTTGAAACTTTTTTTGAAACTTTCCAATATAATTGCAGTTGCCGGAAATGCTTCCGGCACCCCACGCCCGCGCCTTCTCACGCCCGAACCTTCCTTTCGCGCGTACGCCCTTTTTGTCCGCTCGCAGGGTCAGTCTTCGGGGGCGAACATAGGGTCCCAGGGCGGGAGGACGACGGGGCGCTGGTTCAGCATGGCCTGGACATCAGCGGGGATGTATTTCTTCTCGGCCACGAGACGGAACATGTACTCGTCGAACCATTCGTCAGTCATGACGAGGCAGCCCTTGTAGCCGTTGTCGGGGCCCCAGCTGTTCTCGACCATCCACTTGACGCTCTTGCCGTCCTTGATGTCCACGGCGATAAGGGTCATCGCATGCGAAGAGCCGCTGGCGTGGGTCATGACCCTGTCCTTCTTGTCCATAGTGGCAGCGGCACCGAGCAGGGAAGCGTAGTCGAAGTTGGCGAGGTCGAGAACGCCCTTGCCGCGGTCGAGGAACTTGGCCACGTCGCAGGAGAAGTACATCGCGTCGCCGCCCTTGATCGAAGCTATGGCGATTTCCTTGATCTTCTCGATGGGCAGGTTGACGTAGAGCCAGTTCTTTCCGTCATAGACGTGGCGGTCGTAGGAAATCTCATATACCTTGCCGTACTCGCGGGTCGGGTCGTTCATCAGCATGACGTAGCCGTCGGAAAGGTCGCGGCCCACATATTTGTCGTAGAAGGACTTCGGGGTGTAGGTTTCGGTCGAGACGACCTCGCCCTTGCCGTTGCAGCGGGTCCACTCGAACTCGGTCGGGGGCACTCCGAGGCATAAGCAGAGGATGTGGTAAACTTCAGTCAGCATCCTTGTCTTGGCCGCTTCGAAGTCGGGCTCTTTCCTCATGCGGCCTTTCTGCGCGGCGGCTTCTTCGCCCATGCGGCGGAGCTCAAGCCCGTCCTGCCGCAGGAGGTTCGAAAGCTGCTGGCGCATGACGGAAGTGTTGTTGGAACTGAAGGTTTCAGGCATTGCCGACGCCGGGACGAGGCCGTATTTGCCGACCAGGTCGCTCACTCCGGTGAACTGGCCGCCGTCGGAAAGGGGATTCTGGAAGAGCCAGTCGACCCTGCGGTCGTCGAAGGGAAGGGCCCTGGTGTCGATAACGCCCTGCAGGAAGAGGTTGGCCTTCTCGAGCTGGTCCCAGAAGAAGACATAATTCTGCGAGAACTGGAAGTTGCCGAGGTCATACTTTTCGATGGCCTTGGCACGCAGGACGTTAAGCCCGGTGAAGAGCCAGCAGCGGCCCGAGGACTTCTGGTTCGTGATACCGACGGTCTTCACGCGGTCTGAAAAATGCGTGTCGATCATCGCCGCGTTCTCGGCGTTGGCCGCGAGGACGGAGATTGAATTGCCGGCGAGGGCATTGCGGAGAGCCTTTTCAGAAGGGGTGCCGGTGTAGCCACGGCTGATGCTGGAGAGCATTTCGGGGCTGATCCCGCCCTGGGCGGACAGGGACGCTGCGGCAGCCATGACGGCTATGCAGAATGCAGTTATCTTTTTCATATCTTGTTGAATTTTACTGACAAAAGTGCGATCAGCCAGCCCGTGATCCCGACTCCGGCTGCGGTCAGCAGGATGTCCGGAGCGCGGACGATGACGGGATAGGCGCTGACGAGGAAGTTGCCGGGCATCTTGACGAAGCCGAAGTGCTGCTGGAGCAGCGCCAGGCCCAGGCCCAGGATCAGTCCGGCGGCAAGGCCGATAAGGGAGATGAGCCATCCTTCGAGGACGAAAATCCTGCTGATGGTCCTCTCGTCGGCACCGAGGGCCCGCAGGGTGCCGATGTCCTCACGCTTCTCGATCAGGAGCATCGACAGGGCGCCGAAGATGTTGAATGCTATGATTATGACCACGAACAGCAGGATCAGGAAAATGGCCGCCTTTTCGTAGCGCATCATCTTGTATAGGACGGGATTCTGGTGGTAGCGGTCGAGCGCTTCGAATCCGGGCCCCAAGGCTTCGGCGGTCCTGCGCAGGACTTTCGCGGCGTCCGCGCCGGGGGAGAGCCGCAGCTCGAGCGAGCTGACTTCGCGGTCGTAGCGGAGCAACTTGCGCATGGTCTCGATGGGCAGGAAGACCAGCTTGCCGTCGATGTCGTTGTTGACTGCGAAGATGCTCCCGGGGCGGACTTCCACCTGCTGCAGGGATGCGGCGGGGTTCGAAAGGGAAATGTTGCTCTCCCTGTCAGGGAACCATATGGTCATCCTGTTGAGGAAGCGCGGGTGCATGCCCATGCGGTACGCAAGTCCGGCGCCGACGCTGGCAAGGGGCAGTTCGCCGCGGTGCAGCGAGAACTCTCCTTCCACCATGTGCCGGTCCATGCGGGATTCCTCCTCGTAGGCGGCGTCCACGCCCTTCGCGAAAGCGAGTTCCTGGTGCGAGGCGTAGCTGAGAAAGACGTTCTCGGAGACAACGCTGCTGATCGAAGCGATATCGGGATCGTCGTACATCGCGTCGAAGGCCTTGCCTTCCGGGATGAAACTTTTGCCCTCGGCCGGACGTATCAGGATGTCGGGGTCGAGATCCGAGAGGTTGTCCTTGATTATGCCGTCGAAGCCGTTGTACACGGAAAGGATCAGGATCAGTGCCGCCGTTCCCACGGCCATCCCGGCCGCGCTGATGGCGGAGATGAGATGTATGACGCCCAGCGACTTGCGGGCGGAAAGATAGCGCCTGGATATGAAGAAGGGGAGATTCACTTCTTCAGCAGTTCATCGATGTGGGCGGCGTAATCAAGACTGGTGTCCAGGTAGAGGACGAGTTCGGGGACTATCCTCAGCTGGCTGGCTACCTTGCGGCCGAGTTCCCCGCGGTAGGTCTTCAGATTGTCGTTCAGGATGCCCATGACGGCCTCCGCCTTCTCCGAAGGGAAGATGCTGACATAGACCTTCGCGACGGACAGGTCGGGGCTGATCCGGACCTCGCTGACGGTGACCATGGCCCCGCCGAAGGCCGCCATGCCCTTGCTGCGGATAATCTCCGCCAGGTCGCGCTGGAGCTCCCGCGAGACCTTGAGCTGACGTGTGGAAGGTGCCTTATCCATTGATCTTTATGATGTAATAGTCCTTTTTGCCCTTCTGGGCGAGTATATACTTCCCGTCGATGATGTCGGCTTCGGTGAGCTGGCCGTTCGGGTCCGTACGCTTTTCCTTGTTGATGGAGAAGCCGTTCCCCTGGACCATCTTGCGGGCCTCTCCCTTGGATGGGAAGATGGCGGTGTTGACTGCAAGGGCGTCGAGCAGGCCGAGCGGCAGGTCGGCGCGGTTGATCTCGAAGCTGGGCACCCCGTCGAATACGGCGAGGAAGGTCTTCTCGTCGAGGCTGCGGAGATCCTCCGCCGTGGCCTTGCCGAACAGGATCTGGGAGGCCTTGAGGGCGTTCTCGTATTCCTTTTCCCCATGGACCATGATGGTGATCTCACGGGCGAGGACCTTCTGCAGGCGGCGCTGGCCGGGGTCCTCGCGGTGCTCTTCGATGAGGCCCTCGATCGTCGGGCGGTCGAGCATCGTGAAGATCTTTATGTACCTTTCGGCGTCTTCGTCGCTGACGTTCAGCCAGAACTGGTAGAACTCGTAAGGGGAGGTGCGCTCAGGGTCGAGCCAGATGTTGCCCTTCTCCGTCTTTCCGAACTTCGTGCCGTCGGCCTTGCGGATGAGCGGGCAGGTCAGGGCGAACGCCTCGCCCCCGTCCATGCGGCGGATGAGCTCCGTGCCCGTAGTGATGTTGCCCCACTGGTCGGAGCCGCCGAGCTGCAGGATGCAGCCCTTGTGTTTCCAGAGCCAGTAGAAGTCGTAGCCCTGCATGAGCTGGTAGCTGAACTCGGTGAAGGACATGCCCTCGGA